>Ga0070708_100000013_pt1 | contig 130790 bp, 112 predicted proteins | sample KBSK5503metaG_FD_65469 | JGI IMG/M metagenome (GOLD analysis project Ga0070708, IMG submission 65469) | Corn, switchgrass and miscanthus rhizosphere microbial communities from Kellogg Biological Station, Michigan, USA - KBS K5-50-3 metaG | ecosystem: Host-associated > Plants > Roots >... | reverse complement strand
ACGCGCGATTGCCGCGAAAACGCGCAGATCAAAACAGCAGATCCTTCGCTGCGCTCAGGATGACAGCTTTGCCCGTTCCACCGTTCCACCGTTCCACCGTTCCACCGTTCCACCGTTCCACCGTTCCACCGTTCCACCGTTCCACCGTTCCACCGTTCCACCGTTCCACTGTTCCACCGCCTATAGCGCTCCGCCCTCCGGCAACCAACCGGCGAGTCGCATTCGTAGATGGCGAAGCGCTTTGCCCATTTGCGATTCGACGGTCTTGACGGAAATCCCGAGCGTGCTCGCGATCTCGGAGTAGCGAAGCCCTTGTCCGCGACTCAACTCGAATACTTCGCGGCACGCCGGCGGCAGTTCGGCGACCGCGGCAACGATCGCCGTTCGCAACTCACCGGCGACGAGCTGTGACGCGCCGGTCGCTGCAATCGAGTCGTCGCCCATCAGCTCCGGCTCGGCGCGGCGCCGCACGTTGGCGTGACGGAGTTGATTCAGCGCGCGGTTGCGCGTAGCGCGAAGCAGGTACGCGCGCAGCGATTCGTGAATCGCCAACTCGCCGCGACGTCGCCACAGCTCGAGCATGACCTCTTGCGCGGCGTCCTCGGCCGCGGCGCGATCGCGCAGCAGCCCCTGGGCGAACGCAACCAAGTGCGCGTAGTGAGCGCGGAAAATGGCATCGAACGCGTCTTGATCGCCGGTCCTCAACCGGTTCAACAGATCGCGATCGTCCATGGAGTCGCTGGAAGTGAATCCCCGGTGGCCGGAACGGGCGCTGTTCGCACTCGTGGCATTCCCGTATACTCCGGACGGCGGTTCATGATCCGAATAAGGGTACGCAATTCATAGCGTGTCGATAAGGTATGATCAGCGACGCCTCTCCCCCGAACCAGAGTAGCTCGGCGAACGTTCCCGATTGGGACGCGATCGCTCGTTTCCTCGCCGGAGAGAGCTCCGTCGAGGAGGCGGCGATAGTGCAACGCTGGCTCGAGGCGAATCCGGTCGAGAAAGATCTTGTGGCGCGGCTCGATGCCGCCGTCACGACCGACGCCCCCGCCGACGTCGACGTCGAAGCGGCGCTGGCACTCGTTCATGCCCGCATGGGCGACACAGCGCGGCGACCGCGACTCATGCTGGAGCGCGGTGGCGCGCCGGCCCGGTGGCGCACGATGACGGTGGGGGCGCTTCTCACCGCGGCGGCCGTCGTCGGTATCATGGTCACGCTGCGCTCGGCGCACGTCGCCTCGACGCCAACCACGGTCACCGCTCTCACGTACACCACGCGGGTAGGACAGCGCGACTCGGTAAAGTTGGCCGACGGTTCTCGCGTGCTGCTCGGTCCCGATAGCCGGTTGACTGTTCCCACCGACTACGGAACAGCATCGCGCGCCGTCGAGTTGCATGGCGACGGTTACTTCGACGTACGGCACGACGCCAGCAAGCCGTTCGCCGTACGCGTCGGAACGTCGCTCATCGAGGACATCGGCACCACGTTCACAGTCGAGAGCGACCCCGGCGACACCACGAGCGTGGCCGTGGTGTCGGGCAGTGTTCGGCTCCGTGGAGGCAACTCCGCACCCAATGCTGGTGTAGTACTCGCGGCGGGCGATCGCGGCTCGATCGATGCACGGGGCAACGTGCGCGCCGAGCGGCACGCGGTACGCGACGACGACGTCGCGTGGACGACAGGACGCTTGGTGTTCCGTGATGCGTCGCTGGCGCGCGTCGTAGGAGAAATTCATCGGTGGTATGGTGTGACGCTACGGATCGCGGATCCATCGCTGCTCAATCGGCACGTCACGACGTCGTTCTCGGGTGAGCCGATCGATCAGGTGCTCAAGATTCTCGGACTTACGTTGGGCGCGCGTGTCGAGCGTCAGGGAGACAGCGCGATTGTCACCACAACACACGGACCAAACACGGCGCGGTGACCACGCTTCGACGGCGAAGGCGCTACGGATTTTGGAGCGTCATGCTGGCGCTGGGCGTTGGTCGCTCGGCGTCGGCGCAATCGCGCGTCTGCGTCGGTAGTGAGCTCGACACCGCGCAGACGCCGGTGCGTTGGACGCCGCCGCTCGATCGCGCAGTCACCTTGCACGCGAACGACCTCGCGTTGCGCGACGCACTCGATCGCGTTGCCACGCAGGCGAAGCTGCGCCTGTCGTATAGCGCCGAGCTTCTGCCGCTCGACCACGTCGTCTGCGTTGCCGCCGACGCGACGCCGGTCGGAAAAGTGCTCGCCGATCTCTTACGCGAGACGAATCTGGCGGCGGTCGGTGTCGGTGGCGATCAAGTCGTCCTCGCGCCCAGAGCGAGCGCCGCGACGCGCGACGTCGCGCCGGACATGTCGGGCACCGTCGGCGTGCTCGATCGTGTCGTGGTAACTGGGAGCGCGGTCGGCGCGTCGCAACGCGAACTATCGATTGGACTCGATGTGCTCGACGGCCGGCAGCTCGCGCGCGACAACACGAACACACTCTCCGGCGCGCTCGATACGTACGTCCCCGGCGTATGGAGCTGGACGCAGTCGCCCGCCAGTTTGATCAGCTCGTACGCGAGTATCCGCGGCGCGAGCTCGTTCGGCTTGAGCTATCCAAAGATCTACATCGACGGCATCGAGGTGGCGAACCCGCTGCTCGTCAGCCGGTTCAATGCCGGTGCGATCGACCGCATCGAAGTCATTCGCGGACCGCAGGGTTCCGCGCTGTACGGCACCGACGCGATCAGTGGCGTCGTCAACATCGTGACTCGTCACGAAGGCACGAGCGGAGACGGAACCCGAACCTCGGTGCGCACGACGGCCGGCGTGTCGCAAAGCGCGTTCACGCACAACGTGCTCGCGCAGGATCACGCGGTGTCGATCGTGAGCGGAACGAGCACGCGCTCGGCGGACCTGCACGTGTCCGGCGGCAGCATCGGCGCATTCATTCCCGACGGGTATAGCCGCGATCTGATGGCGAGCGGCAGCGCGCGCGTCGTGGGAACGAACACCACGCTCGCGGCGACGGCGCGGTTTTTCATGGAGCAAGCCGGTACGCCGAACAGTCCATTGCTGTCGACAGTCCCACGGCCGACCGGGCCGGACTCGATCAACTCGGGACTCTCGACACAACCAACCGATACGCCGCAATCGGTCCGTGAGTACACGCTTGGCACCACCGGCACGTTCACTCCGAACCAGCGCTGGACGCACTCGCTCGTGGCCGGCGTCGATGGCTATCGACTCACGAACGCAGAAACGAATTTCACGCCGTTCCCGAGCTTGGCCGACTCCGCCCTCCGCGCCGCTGAGGGTGGCGCCGATCGCGCAACCCTTCGCGCGAGCAGCGTGCTTCGCCTGGCCTCGACCGAGTCGTCGCGGGCGACGCTGACATTCTCCGCCGAGCACGCGGCGCTGCGCGAGACGTCGATCAAGAGGACGACGTTCTTTGTTGAGCCGGGCAAGATGGCATCAATGCCGCCACGGACGGAATCGAGCAACATCGTCACCTGGCAGAACAGTTCCGGTTTCACCGCGCAAGCCAACGCGGCGTACAACAACACATTGTTCGCCACGGCCGGCATGCGCGTCGAGCACGACAGCCGGCTCGCGCCGTCGCAGGATCTCGTGACACTTCCGATGTTCGGCGGCGCCGCGGCGCACGACTACGGGCCGTTCACGTTCAAGCTGCGTGCGGCGTATGGCAAAGGCATTCGTCCGCCGGCAACACTCGTTCACTCGTCGTTTTGGCAAACGTGGAACGGTGCGGCCACGCAATCGACGCTCGGTCCCGAAGTGCAGTCCGGAACTGAGGCGGGATTCGACGTCTGGTTCCGCCACGCATTCTCACTGCAAGTCACACACTTCGATCAACGCGCGTCGGGCTTGGTGCAGCAAGTCGCGATCGCCGCTGACTCGGGCTACCAATCCAGGCATGTGACCTACAAGCTCGAGGACGTCGGCGAAATCTCCAACCGCGGCTGGGAGATCGCCGCGGCCGAGAGCGTGTCACGGTTGTCGGTCACGGGTGCGCTCTCGTTTGTCGGTAGTCGCGTCACGAAGTTGGCGAACGGTTACACCGGCGACCTGAGAACCGGCGACCGGATGCTGCAAGTTCCGGCGAGCACGGCGAGCCTCATGGCGTCGTGGACCGGTAATCGTTGGTTCGCCTCACTCGGCGGCGCGCGCGCGATGGACTGGATCAATTACGACGAGCTCGCGCTCACCCAGCAGTTCACGAGCGGGACTCACCCGGCGCACGAGCTACTCGGCTCGCAGCTGCGGCAATACTGGCGGCGCTACAATGGTGGGTTGCGCCTTCGAGCGACCGGTTCGCGCGACATCCGCGACATGGTTTCGATCGAGTTCTCCGCGGACAACTTGCTGAACTATCAGCGCGGTGAGCCGGACAACATCACCATCGTTCCTGGGCGGACGATCATGTCCGGCGTGCGCGTCAAGTTCTAGTCGATCGCGTCACGCCAGGGACTTCGGCGGGCTCGTCGTCCTCGTGCACGAGGGTCCGTCGCACGAGTTGTACGACCCCAGCCAGAATCAGTCCCCAGACGACAATGGCGAGCCCGCGATAGAGCAGGGCGTTGAGCCCCATCCCGACCCAGTCATCCCAGTGAGCGCGCACCGTTCCGTTCGCTTCGCGACCGACTGTGAGGAGCAACGCGCTCGTCGCCATCTCAGCCGCCACCTCGATCAACGCGAATAGCGGAGCGCGCCACAGGTACTGCTGGAGCGGGTAGTTGGCGAGGTGCGCCGTAAGCATGCCGAGCAGCAAGACCACGCCAAGAGTGACCATGCCCGCCAGATAGAACCAGTTGTTCGAACCGTGCGTGAGGGAGACCAGCCGGATGAGGCGAACCAGGACGCCGGTGACGATCGCCATCTCGACGAGCGAGAACGAGAAGCGCCGAAAGGCCTGCGGCTCCTCGATCTTAATTTCGATTGTGTGGTGCGGAAAAAAGCTCGGCATGGCTTACCCCTTTAGACAAACGAACCGGAGAAAGGGTAGCAACGTGCCCGGCGTTGAGCCCACCCCGAGGCCAGCATCAACGCGCCACGATCACGCACCTTTCGCGCTACGTCAGGAACTCGTGCAGCAGCGAGTGGAAGTGGTGCACTCCCCTCTCGCGCGCCGCTGAATATCGGCCTCGATCGTACACCCGCGACCGCAGGTTCCGTTGCACGACCTCGCAAATCTCGACGTCCTCGTCTTGGATTTCGTCGCTGAACGCGATCAGGCGCGACCACGCCGGATCGGTCGCCGGATCGTTGGGCGGATCGCTCGCGAACCACTCGAACGCGACGATCGTGCGATCGTGCGACACGGGGATCACGACATTCGTCTGCATCTGCCCCATGTAGATGTTGAGCATGATGTTGGGGAAGATCCATCCATAGACGGCCTCCGGGACGTCGGCTTTTGAAGGGTCGTACTTGCGTCCTACGGCACCGCTGACCATGGGCCGGAGCGGCGCGTGCTGGATCGACGAGTAACGCTCCGGCTCGACGCGATAGCTGTCGTAGTCGATTTCCTTGTGCAGGCTCGGATGTACGACCGGGATGTGGTACCCCTCCAGGTAGTTGTCGACGTACACCTTCCAGTTGCACGCGAGCTCGTATTCCTTCCGCATCACGTAGCGCATCGACTCACAGCCGAACCGCGCGACGCGCCCGGGAATGTCTCCCAGCATCTCGTCGAGTGGTGGGGCCGCGCCGTCGAGATTCACGAAGACAAGCGGTCCCCACGTTGCCACGGCGATTGTCCGGAGCCGCATGTCGTCCGGCGTGAACCGTTCGACGCCTTCCATCTCGGGCGCGCGAAGGAGCTCGCCCTTGAGCGTGTACGTCCATCCGTGATACTTGCACTGCAGCGTCTGCCGCTTGCCGCACCCATGCGCCACGGGTCCTGCGCGATGGAGACAGACGTTATAGAACCCGCGCAGTGTGTCGCCGTCGCGCAGTACGACGATGGAGTCATTGCCGATTTCGGCCGTGAAGAACGACCCCGTCTCGCGCACCTGCTCCAACCGGCCGACGAGCTGCCAGCTGTGGGCGAACACGCGCTCGCGCTCGAGCTCGAGGTAGACGGGATCGATGTAGAGCCGCGACGGGATCGTAGACGCGCGGCGAATGTCGGGATCGAAGGGGAAGATTAGAGACATTGGAATGTGTTGCTCGTGAGGCCGCTCTCACCGTTCTCGCGCCCAGACCTCACCCGCCCAGACCGAACGCCACCAACTTCGCGCCCGTCGCGGCGCCGGTCGCGATCACGACGAATTGTTTTCCCGCTTTCGTGCGGTAGGTCATCGGCACTGAGTACGCGTTCTGGCCAAGGTCGGCCGACCAGAGCGTTGCGCCACTCTGTGCATCAACGGCATACAACGTCGCGCCGCCTCCGCTGATGAAGATCAAACCACCGGCGGTCACGATCGGGCCCGGAGCACCGGCGACGCCGACCGGCGGAAGATTCAATGCCTTCAACAGTGGATGATTGCGAATCCCCGGCGTATCGCCGAGGGTGACGTTCCATCTCGTCGCCCCGGTGTTGAGATCGATCGCAACGAGCGTCCCATATGGCGGCTTGTTGATAGGGAGCGGCGGAAGACGTTGCGCGGTGTCGCGCGACGGAATCACCACGCGCAGCGATTGCGCCGAGAGATCGGCCGTGTAGTCGGCGTCGAGCGAATCGCTGCGTGTGGGCTGAATGATCTTGTAGAGCGCCGGTTGATTGGTGGCCTTGATGTAGATCGTGCCCGTCGACGGATCGAACGCGCCGCCGCCCCATCCAGCGCCGCCGATCGCGCCCGGCATCACGATCGTTCCGCCCAGCGACGGAGGCGTGAACAGAGGACCGAGGCGGTAGTCTTTGATCGTCTCGAGCGCCCGTGACTTGATCTCCGGCGTGAAGTCGACCAGGTCGTTGAAGCTGAAGCCTTGCTTCGCGAACGGCGCCGGGAGCGACGGGACCGGCTGCGATTGCGCAGCCGCTTCGCCTGGCACGTCGCTCGCCGGAACCGAGCGCTCTTGAATGGGCCAAATCGGTTTGCCGTTCGTGCGGTCGAACACGAACAGGAAGCCAGTCTTTGTCGGCACGGCAACGATATCGCGCCGGTCACCGCCGACGTTCACGGTGCCGAGCACCGGTGCGGCTGGAAGATCGTAATCCCACAAGCCGTGGTGTACGGTTTGGAAATACCACACGCGGTGCCCGTTGCGTGCGTCCAGGCAGACGATCGATTCAGCGTACAGGTTGTTTCCCTTGCGCGCACCGCCGTACCAGTCGTTGCTCGGCGTGCTCACTGGCAAGAAGACCAATCCGCGGCGCTCGTCGACGCTGAACGGCGCCCACACGTTGGTGTGTCCCGTCGTCTTCCACGAATTCTCACGCCACGTCTCGGCGCCATCATCGCGCGGACCGCGTGGAATGGGACTGAAGCTCCAGGCGCGCTTTCCGGATTTCACATCGAACGCTTGCACGTCGCCGGGAGGATCGTTCGGGTAGATCAGCTTGTCCGCGACACCGTTGCCGACGATGACGAGATTGCGCCAGACGACGGGCGGCGATGTCTGCGTGTAGTGCAACCTGTTGACCGGCTTCCCGTTTCGCGCGAGGTCCTTGGTGAGATCGACGACGCCGGTATCGCCGAAATCACGGATCGGTTTGCCCGTCGCCGCGTCGAGCGCGATCAAGCACCACCGGCTGTTCATGAAGATCCGGCGCTGCTTGCCGTCGGTCCACGTCGCGACGCCGCGGTGGACGAATCCCGTTCCGTTCGGCGGCTGTCCCGCGGCGTACGCTTTCGGATCGTAGGACCAGAGCTCCTGCCCCGTGCTGGCATCGAGCGCAACGACGCGATTGTACGATGTGCTGAGGTAGAGCGTATCGCCGATCATGAGCGGCGTCGCCTGAAAATTCCCCGGACGCGTGCGCGGATCGGTGTTCGGCGTCTCGCCCGTCGCCCACTCCCAGGCTTTCGTCAGCTGGCCGACGTTCGCGCGATTGATATCCGCGAGCGTCGAGTATTTGGTCGCCGCGAGATCGCCGCCCCACGCAGGCCATTCGACCATCTGCGCGCCGGCGACAGACCCGAAACAGACGAGAGTGAGAAGATGGCGTATCATGAGACTGAGAACATGTCCCGGCGTCCCTGATTCTGCCATGCTTGGTCGGAAGTAGGGTCGGCTCCGATTCCTTGCGGAGTCGCTGGCTTTGTCTCATCATCAGTGCGATTCGCGGCTTCCCTACCGGCTCGCCACACGAAGCCCCGACCGACTCACGGCTTCGCCCGCCCGGGTTGGCGGGCTTCGAGCAGCGGATGAAGGATCGACAGCGCGGGACCGGGTCGGGCCACTTCTTCACGGCCAAGGACATCGAGGCCATGCAGCCGACGCGACCGACCCAGATCGTCGAGAGCACACCGTCGATGGTCGTGCGGCGAACAGGCGGCGATCGATTCGCGATTTATGGCAAGCTCACGAGCGGCGGGGAGTGCGCCGCGACGGTGTACCTCGACGGAGTTCGAATCGCCGGCGCGGGCGATGTGTTGATGGGGAGAGATCGCCGCGGACGGCCAATCGTCGTGCGCGGGAGCGATGGCGATGGTGCGTCAATCGACCAGTACGTCACGCCGCCGGAGCTCTCCGGCGTGGAAGTATACGTGCGCGGCATTTTCGCTCCGATTCAGTTTCAGGCGAACGATCCCAACGCGATGAAATGCGCCGTCGTCGTATACTGGACGAAGACTCAGGGTTGAGGCGCGACGACGATCTCCTTCACCATTCCGTGATCGGAGTGCGGCCTTCCGTCCTTCGCGTCCGGTATGAAGCACAAGAGTGCGTAGCGACCCGGCTGAAAATCGGTCGTGATGAACATGTGCCGTCCTGTCGCCAAACCGGATGCGCCGCCCAGAAGTACCACGGGCGCTGGACCGGCTTGACCAGCGTTGAGCCACGTCACGGCTTGCGCGAGTGTCTTATCTGACACCAAACGCGCGATGAGCGCCTCGTGGCTTTGCGTCGCGCGATTCTCGAATCGAATCGTGTGTCGTCCCGATGTGATCGGCTTGCTCAGCTCGAAGGTGTAGTCGTCCATCATCATCGTGACGTCGGCCGCGGGTTCGACGGCCGCGGTCGCCGGGCCGGTCACTGTGAGCGCTTTCACCATACCCTTCATCACGTGAAGCATGCCGTCTGGCGACGGGACCCAGCAGACGAGCATAAATGTCCCCGGCTCGAGCGTCATCGTTCCCTCGGCGGTCTCATTACTGCCCGCGGTGTTGGGTCCACCAACATCGATCGCCCACGCTGGCATCTTGAGTGCCGACCCCCACGTCTTCATGGCGTTGCTGAAATCGGCGGGCGTCTTGCCGTCGCTGAGTCGAACGATCCACAGGTGATGCGGCTCCTTCCCAACGTTCCTGAGCCTGAAGGTCGTTGTACCGGCCGGGATCGTGGCTGGCGCCTCGAAGCGGAAGTCGAGCGCTCTGACGTTGACGACGCGTGGCAAGTCCGCCGCAGCCGCCGGTTTCTGCGCGGCGATCGGTGTGGCTGCGAAGCTCGAAAGAGCGAGCGCGCCCGTCACTAGAGATCTTTTAATCATGGTAGGAGCCCTCAGGCTCAGGCGAGTGATTCCGCGAGATAATACGTCCGCGCTCGAGCGAGAATCGCGAGGGATTCCCCTACAACCGGTCCGGTCTCTCCCGTGATTATTCGGTGGACGGCTCCGAGTCCGCCGGAGAGCGCCCCACAGAATCAAGAATCCGGTTCGTTCCGACCGAGAACGGCCCCGATGGCCGCGCCACCGGCGAGTGCCGCGCCAATGCTTCCAAGGCCCGTCACAACCAGCATCGTCGCGCGCTTGCCGGCGTTTGGAGCGCCGACTTTCCAGCCAGCGAGGTCCATGAGGAGATACACCACGAAGTACGTGCCCGCGGCGGCCAATCCGGTCGTCAGCGCGAGCGAACGCTGCTCTGCGCCGCGGCGGCGTAATCCGGCTCCGATGATCCACGCCGTTGTCGACGCGACAAAGAACGCCGCGGGGACGAATAGCATGCCGTACGCGATATGGATCGGCACCGATCCCCCGCCCCGCTCGACGACGCGTTGCTCGAGCACCGTCAAGACCAGCCCGGCGACCAGGACACTCGGACCAAAGCTGAGTGCGCCGGCCCAGTCAGCGCGACGACGGTCGGTCGCAGCGACCATGTAGGCGAGACGGCGTGACCAGGCAACGCCCGCGATGCTCATGCACGTAACGGCGATCACCCCGGCGAGGACATTGCGAGTCATATGAAAGACACCCGGCGTCGGCGATCCAATGACCGTGCCGAGCGCGATCCCGACAACAAGTCCGCCAAATAGATAGCCGACGGTAAGCAGCGCCACCGATGCCGGCGAAGTCGACGTGCGCAACGCGTCGGTTGTCATTGGTCAGTCCCTGATAACGAGGCTCGGCGAACTCCAGGACATTGAATGTGCAACGCCGTGAGTTGCGACGCGATGCTCGACAACTGGCACGTCATCTGCCCTGCAGGGCGCCGTGCCCCTTCGACTGACGCTGGCTTGGCTCCACTTGCTCGCCCTTGGTGTCGGCTTGGGGGGCGTGTGGGGCCGCGCGCGTGCGTTGCACGACTCCCTTCGCGAGCCCGTCGACGAGAGATCGCTCAAGCGAGCACTCGTCGCCGACACGTGGTGGGGCGTTGCGGCGATCGTGTGGCTCGTCACCGGTTTGTGGCGGCTGCTCGCGGCCACCGAGAAAACCACCTCGTACTATCTGTCGAACTACGCGTTCTTCGCGAAGATGGCGATGTTCGTCGCCATCCTCGCGCTCGAAACGTGGCCGATGATGACTCTCATTCGCTGGCGGATGGCGACGCGCCAGCCGAACCCGCGCGACGCCGGACGGATCGAGGTGATCAGCTATGTCGAATGTGCGCTCGTCATCGGCATGGTGTTCGCCGCCGTCGCGATGGCGCGCGGATTTGGGTTCAGCATTGGGTCGCCGCTCGTAGCAGCCACCGACAATCTCACCGCGCTCGGCGATTCCGCGGACGCGACGACGGCAGAGTCCTCGTCGGCGCCGACAGCGCCGCTTCCGAGTGCGACGTCGGCCGATCTGCAGCTATTGAGCGCGGAATTGGCGATGCCACTCACGGGCGTCGATCCGATGAAACTCAAAGGCAATTTCAACGCGTTGCGCGCGGGGGGTCGTCGCCACGAAGCGCTCGACATCATGGCTCCGCGACGAACGCCGGTGTTGTCGGCGGCCGCGGGACGCGTCCTCAAGCTCTTCACCAGTAAGGCGGGTGGGCTGATGGTCTACGCCGCCGACTCGTCGGAGCGATTCATCCTTATGTACGCGCATCTCGACAGCTACGCGCCCGGCCTGCGCGACGGCGATCCACTGACGCGTGGGCAACTCATTGGCTACGTGGGATTCACAGGCAACGCGTCACCGAATGCGCCGCATCTTCACTTCGCGATCGCGCGAAGCAACGACGTTCGGCGATGGTCCAGGGGGACGCCGATCGATCCGCTTCCGGCGTTGCAAGCGGCGCGACACTAGAGTCGGCCACCCGTCGCGGTTGACGCGGGCCGCTCACGGGCGCAAAGTATCGCTTCCCCTTCGAGCGATCGACACCATGGAACGACGTGACCTCCTTCGCGCGTTCGGCGCCGCAACCGCGCTGGCGCTCCTTCCGCACGACGCGGTCGCGGCGTGGGCGCGTGTCGCGAGCGGTCTGCGTCCAGCCGGCGGTTTGAGCGACGCACAGCTCGCGCTGGTCGGTGCAATTGGCGACATGATCCTTCCACGAACGGACACGCCGAGCGCGACGGACGTCGGTGTGCCGGCCTTCGTCGATGCCATCGTGACGGAGAACTATGGCGACGCGGAGCGCACGACATTTCTCGCGGGACTCGAGGCGATCGATGCGCAGGCGAAGAGCGCCAGCGGAGCGGCCTTCGTCGATCTCGCTCCCGCGGCACGCTCGACGGCGATCGACATGATCGAGAGCGCGACTGATCGACGAGCGGAGCCAAGTCACACGTACTGGCGGCTCAAAGGTCTCATCGTGCACGGCTATTTCACGAGCGAGCCCGTGATGAAGAAGGTGCTCAAAGTCGAGATCATGCCAGGAAGGTTCGACGGCGCCGCGCCGATGCCGCAGAAGGCAACGCACGTCGAGGGAGGACACGCACATGGCTGAGATCACCGCGTTTGACGCGATCGTCGTTGGCTCGGGGATCAGCGGCGGTTGGGCGGCGAAAGAGTTGACGGAGCGCGGACTCAAGACGCTGGTGCTCGAGGCGGGTGGTCCCATCGACCCAAACACGGATTTCGTCGAGCACGTGCAGCCGTGGGAAATGCACTTCCGCGGACTCGGTGATCGAAAATCTCTGGAGCGTGACTACCCGGTGCAGCGCGGTTGCTATGCCTGCGACGAGATGGGCCACAAGTTTTTCGTGAAGGACGCTGAGAATCCCTACACGAATCCCACCGATGCGCCATTCAAGTGGTTCCGCGGACGACAAGTTGGCGGCCGCTCGATCATGTGGGGTCGGCAGGTCTATCGGTGGAGCGATCTCGACTTCGAGGCGAACGCGAAAGATGGACACGGCAACGACTGGCCGATTCGCTACAAGGACATCGCGCCGTGGTACACGTATGTCGAGCGGTTCATCGGCGTGACCGGCGCGCGAGAAGGTCTCGCGCAATTGCCTGACGGCGACTTTCTGCCGGCAATGTCGATGACGTGCGTCGAAGCCGACGCGCGACCGAAGATTCTCAAAGCGTTCGGCGGTGAGCGCGTGATGACGATCGGACGCGCGGCGATTCTCACCAGGGCGCACAACGGTCGTCTTCCCTGTCACTATTGCGGTCCGTGCGAGCGCGGTTGTGTTACGCATTCGTACTTCAACAGCATTGGTTCGACGCTGCCAGCCGCCCGCAAGACCGGTAATCTCACGCTGCGACCGAATAGTGTCGTGGCGGAAATACTCTACGACCCGAAACGCGCACGTGCCCGAGGCGTTCGCGTGATCGACGCCCAAACGATGCAGGAACGCGAGTTCACGGCGAAGGTCGTGTTCTTGTGCGCGTCGACGATCGAGTCGGTTCGCCTGCTGCTCAACTCGAAGAGTACACGCTTTCCCGACGGTCTCGCGAACTCCAGCGGAATGCTCGGTCGCTACGTGATGGACCATCACTACGGGTCCGGCGCCTCGGGGACGGTGCGGGGATTCACCGACAAGCGGATGATCGGCCGGCGTCCGAATGGGATTTACATCGCGCGGTTCCGCAACGTGAAGAGCCAACATCCCGATTTCTTGCGCGGCTATGGAATGCAGGGTGGCTCTGGCCGGTCGGGTTGGGGTCGCGGATCGAACATGCCGGGGTACGGCGCGGCGTTTAAGCAATCTCTCATCGACGATTTGGGTCCGTGGTCGCTGTCCGCGTCCGGATGGGGTGAGACGCTGCCGAACCAGGACAATCGCGTCACCCTCGACCCCGACGTGAAAGACAAATGGGGTATTCCAGCGGCGCGCGTCGAAGTCCGCTGGCGCGACAACGAGCGCGCGATGGACAAAGACATGATGACGGCCATGGGCGAGATGCTCGACGCCGCGGGCTGTACCGAGATCAAGCAGCACGGGTCCGACAATCCACCCGGCCATTGCATTCACGAGATGGGCGGCGCTCGCATGAGCAAGACTGCGAATGATGGCGTGGTGAATCGCTGGAATCAGGCGTGGGATGTAAAGAACCTGTTTCTCACCGACGGCTCGTGCATGGCGAGTTGTGCCTGCCAGAACCCGAGCATCACCTACATGGCGCTCACGGCGCGCGCGACGGCACACGCCGTGGCGTCGCTCAAGCGAGGAGAGCTCTGATGCGCGACCTCACGCGACGACAGGCCATCGGAACGCTCGGCACGCTCGCAGCCGCCGCGACGGTGTCGCCTCGCATGTTGCTTGCGCGCGAGTCGGGAACAACGTCGCGATTGAAGCAATCGGTGTCGCGCTGGTGTTACGGGAAGATTCCGATCGACGACTTGTGCGAGTCGGCGAAGGCAATCGGGTATAAGTCCGTCGAGCTACTCGACGAAATCGACTGGCAAGTGCCGAAGAAGCACGGGCTCACGTGCGCGATGGCGAACGGCTTCGGCAAGATTCCCGTCGGGTTCAACCGGCCCGACAATCATGACAAGCTCGTGTCGGACGCCGAGATCATGATCCCAAAGGCGGCGGCGGCCGGCGTTCCGAACATTGTCTGCTTCAGCGGCAATCGCGGCGGCCTTTCCGACGGCGAAGGCATCGCGAACTGCATCGCGGGATTCAAGCGGATCACGCCGACGGCCGAGCGCCATGGGGTGACGCTTTGTCTCGAGGTGCTGAATAGCAAAGTGGATCACCACGACTATCACGCCGACCACACGGCATGGGCGGTTCAGGTCGTGCAGGGCGTTGCATCGCCGCGGCTCAAGATCCTGTACGACATCTATCACATGCAGATCATGGAGGGCGACGTGATCGCGACGATCCGCGCCAACTTCCAGCACATCGCCCATTACCACACGGGCGGCGTTCCCGGCCGCAACGAGATCGACGACACGCAGGAGCTCAACTACCGTCGCGTGATGCAGGCGATCGCGGATCTCGGGTTCACCGGGTTCGTCGCCCAGGAGTTCGTTCCCAAGCGCGACCCGCTCACGTCGCTCAAGCAGGCGTACGAGATCTGTGATGTGTAGTTACTAGTCGCTGGTCCGTTGACGTCCTGAGCGCAGCGAAGGATCTGCTGGGGCGCGGGCCTCAACAGCAAGCGGCGGTGCGCTATTTGGCGGGCAGTAATGACAGTCCGACGTCGCGGACCGGCGTGCCGCTGATCAGCGCGTCGACCCAGTCGCGTAGCCGTACACCGTCGACGGATGCCGAATAGAACTCGGGTCGCTCGATGATCGTGTGCATAGCGCCAGGCAACGTGTAGCTCCGAAACGCGGGCAGAGCGCGCTTGACGTCGGAGTAGTTCTGGGCCAATAACACCGGCACCGTCGGGGACGATCGGTCGACCGCACGCAGAAAGAACGTCTGCGTCGAGTCCTCGCTACTGTTGATTTGAGCAAACGAGATGCGCGCGGACGACGCTGCCGCAAGTCTGTACAAGCTCGGATAGGTGAGCGTCGCCGAATCGAGTCCGGACAACACATCCAGTCGGCGAAGCACGGGCAGGGCGAGCCACGACGTCGTGAGACCCGATGCGTTCACGTACGAGCCGGAACCGTCGCCGATCTGAACGACACGCGCGCGCGGGTAGTGTTTGGAGAGCACGGCCGCGTAGACCGGCGTTGGGATCGAGCCGGCGCTCTCTCCGGTGACGAGAATTGTCCGCGGCGAAGGAACGTGCGCGTAGAGCCAATCGAGCACGGCGGTCACGTTGGCGGCGCCGTTGTGATGAATCTGAAACTGGCGTGCGGAATCAGTCGGCGTCGCGGGGAGATCGAAGGCGACGGTGCGCGCTCCGAGGTGGACGTCCGCGGTACAATACGGCACGTACACTTTCGTGAAACCGCGAACGGGATTCTCGGCGTTCGCCCGATCAAGTATTCCGGTGCGATACGGTTGGTCTCGCTCAGCAACGGCCGGCTTGAAGTACGGGAACTTGCCGCGGACGTTGCACGTCGTCGCGTCCCAACACGCCCCGCCGCCCTGAAAATAGATCATGAGCTTTTCCGGGTCGCCGACCTCGACGAAGAACGCGTACGAAGTGCCGAGCGCGCAGGTCGTGTGCGGACCGCCGGCAACACGATTCCAGCCCGGCTGCATCGACCCGAACGCCGCAATCGACTGACCGACAGGACGCGCGTGTCCGCATGACGCGGCGACGATGATACAGCCGACCGCGAGCGCGTGGCGAGACATCGAAATGGTCATCAGAATTTTATAAATCGGAGTGCGACGGAATCGATGCAGTATCTCAGACCGGTCGGGCGCGGGCCGTCGTCGAACAGGTCGCCGAGGTGCGCGTCGCACCGAATGCACGTGACCTCGCTGTCGGTGTAGCCGCCGCTGGGCTTCCCATGATGCACGTTCTCTTCGGCGATCGGCTGCCAGAAGCTCGGCCATCCTGTTCCCGAATCGAACTTGGCCGCCGAGCTGAAGAGTGCGGTGTCGCAGCACACGCAGCGGAACATCCCTTTGTCATGAAGATTCCAGTACGCGCCGGTGAACGCGCGCTCCGTCCCCGCCTCACGCGTGATGTGATACGCGAGTGGCGAAAGCTGTTTCCGCCAATCGGCCTCGGGTTTCACGACCTTCGGGACGCGAACAGTCCCCTGCCGTTCTCCGGAATCAGAGAACTGGACGACGAGGACGTCGGCGCGGCCCAGCGCGAGTAGTTCTCGCGGCCGCGACGCGGCAGCGACCGCCACGGTGACAACGAATTGTCGGCGAGTGAGATCCATGAGACCTTGAGGTTGGCGTTCGGCCGTCGGGCTGCCTTGGAACATGTTGCGCGTGCGACGACGTCGCCAGACGCATGAGCCGGGCCCTTGCGACTTCGTCGCAAGCGGTTCAATGTGTCGAACCCTCCCGACGCCGGGAGCATTCGTCACGCGCTTTTAGGGAGTCTCACATGCGCATCGCCGACCTTCGTGTCAGCCTCTCCGCGGTCGCTCTGTTGACCGCATGCTCCGTCACCGACCAGTCGACCGCCGTGCGAGCGCCAAGCGGTCCACTGAAATCGAGCGGCGTTCCGTATACGGCCGAACTGCCCGATCTGATCGTCGACGCGAAAGCGACGCAGAACAACTGGATCGTGCGCGTCGAAGACCTTCCCGCCGATTTTTGCAGCGTGATCGAAGGCGGCGTGACCCCTGGCGTTCACACCATTCTTCGGTTCACGGTCACGACGCCGAACATTGGAAAGGGCGACGTGTTCATCGGCAGCCCGCTCAAGCACATGGATCCGAACGGCGACGGCAACTTTTCCGACAGCGATGGATTGTTCGAGTTCGCGCAGTGCCATCAGCATTTTCATTTTCAACATTACGCGACATACAGACTAATCGGCGCCGACGGCCACGTCTGGAAGGCGGCGAAGCGCGGCTTCTGTATGCTCGACACCGATCCGTACAACGTTCACAACGGCGACGGAACGTGGACGTATCGCAGCTGCGGCACGCTCACTCGCGATGGGTTCCAGGGCATCAGCTCAGGCTGGGCCGACACTTACGTGTTCAAGCTCGGCGGGCAATACTTCGTCCTCGACGGCGGCGATAACCAACCGGTGGTTCCGCCCGGCGTGTACACGATCCAGGTCGAGGTCAACCCCGCGTACGATCCGACAAACGGCGTGTGTCCGCGCGTGACCGATCCGTTAACCGGAAAATGCCACCAGTTCGCCGAGTCGAACTACGCGAACAACGTGGGGCAAGCCACCGTGATCATCACCGATCACCCAGGCCGGAGTGGCTACGGCACGATCAAGGACAATTCCAAAATCACCGCGGCCGACGAAATCGAGAAGTAGTCGGCTGGCGCGGAGCGTTGTGATGAGCGCGCGTGCGCGCTCATCACAACGCGGGATGCCTCAAGTGCCACGCGGTGTGCGTTTGGTACTGGTGCGCGACAGAAAGAATCTTGTCGTCGTTGTAGAGATTCCCAGCGATCACGGCGCAGATTGGTTGCTGGTTGTAGACGACTTGCTCCGCCGCCGCGCGGCCGGCCGTCGTATCCGCGGCGCCGCGTCCACCGCCGCCGCCGCGTCCCGCTGGCGGTGAGTCGAACTTGTACGGGACCACCGCGCACGGATGTCCCGTCTGCGCGTGCAGCCCGACGTCGAACTGTCCGGCGCCCGCACCGCCGGGGATGTACATGTCGAAGTCCTTCAGCAGCTCGGCCATCTGCGTGATGAGGATTTGTCGGCGGCGCTGCTGCTGAACGAAATCGATCGCGCGCGGAAAGCGGCCGCCTGTCCATCGGGTCAATGCCGCCATGCCGGTTGGATTTCCAACATCGCCGCGACCTGCACTGGCATCGGCGGGTGCGCCTGCGCCTCGCACGCCACCTGTGCTATCGGCCGCGCCGCGCCCGCCAGATCCGCCCCGTCCCGCGCCACGCGGTGGTTCCGGAATCGTCGCGAGATCGATGCCCAGCTCCTTTGCTTTCGCCTGGACGTAGGAATCGAACGCCGTCGCGTACTCGACACCCGCCACCCCGCCCGGCTGCCAAACAGGACGAGGACCAATCTCCTTCGGCGTCGCACCGAGCTCGCGCAGTTTGTCGACGAACTCCTTTGGCGCGTTGGCGTCGACGCCGATGCGCACCGACGCGAGCTTGATTTTTGGATCAAAACGGAACGGCGTCGTCACCGTGCCCGGATCTTTGGGATCGACGCCGTGGATCGCGTTGAACACCATCGCGCAATCCTCGATCGTTCGGCAGATCGGTCCGACGCGATCCTGCGACCAGGCGAGCACCATACCGCCGTATCGGCTCACGCGCCCGAAAGTGGGACGGAGCGCGCTCAATCCACATTCTCGCGCTGGCGAGACGATCGAGCCCGACGTCTCGGTGCCAATGCCGAACGCAACGCATCCCGCCGCCGTCGCCGACGATGGTCCAGCGGACGATCCGCTCGAGCCGCGACGAATGTCCCACGGGTTGTTGGTGCGTCCGCGATACCACTGATCACCCGAGGCGAAGAGTCCCGTCGCGAGCTTGGCCATCAACACCGCGCCGGCGTCGCGCAAGCGCACGACGACTTCCGCGTCGTCGTCGATGACCCGATTCTCGAAATCCTTCGAGCCCCACGTGGTGCGGACGCCCTTGGTCGAGAAGAGGTCTTTGACGCCGTAGGGGATCCCGTGCAGCGGCCCGCGATACTTACCCGCCTTGATCTCGGCGTCGGCACGCGCGGCTTCGGCGAGCGCCTGTTCCTCCATGATCGTGACGGCGCAGAGCAGCGTCGGATCGAGGCGCTTGATGCGGTCGAGGTAGATCGTCGTCAATTGCGTCGACGTGATCTTGCGTCCGTGAAGCAGCGCCGAGAGCCGGTGCGCGGGAAGGAATGCGATTTCTTCTGGCGCGGTTGGCACAAGCCCGGTCCACGACTCGACGGCGAACGTGGATCGTTGAAACGCCGCGGCTCCACGCTCGCGAATCAACTTTTCCATGAGCGCGCCCGTTCCACCCGGGTACGGTTGGAACGTCCACGACACGGGCTCGCCGTTGCCGAGCAGCGGGAGCGGCGCTTGCGGGGCTTGGGCGCCACCCGCCGGCGCTTGCGCGAGCGCTCGCGCACCAAACCCGAACGTGCTGGCCGCGGCGGTCACCAACGACCAGAACACGAAGTCGCGGCGGTCGATGCCTGTCGATTCTTCGACGGCATCGGCGATTTGACCGAGCTCGGTTTCGGTCTGATCGAGCAGCTCGAGATCGTCACGTACGCTCATGGTCGGTCCGGATCGGAGTGTCGGAGTGGGCGGGAATCGCGACAAGCATACGCGTCGCTCAGGACGCGTCAAGCGCCGAGCGGCTTGGCGAGAGCGACGATTGCTCTTTCGCCGCATCGGCTGTAAAACAAGAGCATCCAACCGGCATTTCACGAGCACCCCGTGCGGCAATGGATCTCTTCGATCCGCCGCCCGAGGAACGCGACCCACCTTCATGCATCGACGCACGTTCCTGACCACCGGCGGCCGAGTCGTCGCCGGCATCGCGATCACTGGCTGCCTTCCGAGAACCGGGCCGGGTCCGGCGCCGTCCTCGCGGCGTCGTGTCGATCTCGTTCCGGTCGATGTGTCTTGGGACCGCATTATTCGGACGACCGTCGGCCTCCGGCCGCATCGCGACTCGGGATTCGTTGTTCGAGCCGATCGGTTCGATGAGAAAACCGTCATTCACAACTATGGACACGGCGGCGCGGGGTACTCGCTGTCGTGGGGAACCGGCGCGCTCGTCGCGGACTTGGCACTCGCACACACGGAGCGCCGGGCCGCGGTGATCGGGTGTGGGATTGTTGGACTCACGGCAGCGCGACAACTCCAGCGGCGTGGCTTCGACGTCACGATTTACGCGGCGGCGTTGCCGCCGGAGACGACGTCGAACATGGCGTGGGCGGCGTTCACGCCAGTGTCGGGCCTCGTCACGGCAGAACGACGAACGCCCGAGTGGGACGACCAGTTCCGGCGCGCCGTCGACATCGCGTACCGCCAACACCAACTCCTCGTCGGCACGCGGTACGGCGTGTCGTGGATCGACGACTATTCGCCGATCGCCGATCCGAACGCGCCGCGCCGACGCAGCGCGGTGAGCGGTGACGAGTCGGGCCCCGGGTTGCTCGGCGCGGGCATGACGCTGGGTCGGACCATGCTCGGACCCGGCGAACATCCGTTCGCCACACCATACGCGTCGCGCGTTCCAAGCCTGCGTTTCGAGCCGTCGATCTATCTCGACGCGCTGATGCGAGATGTGATCGAGTTCGGCGGTCGCATCGTCGTTCGCTCGTTCGAGACACCGCGCGATCTCATGTCACTTTCAGAATCATTGCTCGTGAATTGCAGCGGGCTCGGCGCGAAAGCGCTGTTCGGCGATGAGGAGCTCGTTCCAGTGAAGGGACAGCTCACCGTGCTCGTGCCGCAGGCCGACGTCACGTACTCGGCCGGCGGCATGATGCCGCGCAGCGACGGCATCATGTTGGGACACGTGTCGCAGCGCGGCAACTGGTCGATGGAGGTCGACGAAGCGGAACGAAAGCGTGTCGTTGACGGGGCGATCGCGTTCTTCGGGAGAATGCGCGCACCCTCAGCGCCCCCTGCGAGAACGAATGGCTCGTCGGAGCCGCAGCCAATCACTCCGCCGCCGGTCGAAAGTTTCTTCGATCGCCAGTCGTGATGCGAGCATTTGTTCGTGCATATGTGGCGACGCTGGTTGTGACGGCTCGGGCGAGCGCGGTCGGCCAAGGCGTCATCGCATTCACGCACGCAACCGTCATCGACGGCACCGACTCGATACCGCGTCCTGATCAAACTGTGGTGGTCCGCGGCAACCGGATCACCGCGGTCGGTGCGTCGCGTTCGATCGTCGTCCCGCGTGGCGCACGCGTCGTCGACGCCCGTGGGAATTTTCTCATTCCCGGGTTGTGGGACATGCACGTGCACACGGCCGTTCTCGGCGGACGCCGCCTCCTCGGGTTGTACATTGCGAATGGCGTCACCGGTGTGCGCGATATGGCCGGCGATTGGGATACGCTGACTACATGGCGTCGGGAGATTGCCGCCGGTCGCTTGGTCGGACCGCGCATCATCGCCTCGGGTCCATATCTCGAGGGCGGCGACGTTCCGATCTCGCACATCCTCACGCGCACGGCGGAGGAAGGTCGGGCCGGAGTGGACTCGCTGGTGAAACTTGGCGTCGACTTCGTGAAGGTGCATGGTCAACTCACGCCCGCGACGTACTATGCGATCGCGCGCCGCGCGCGCGAGCTGGGGGTTCCGTTCGCCGGACACGTGTCGCAGGCCGTCGGCGCGGCGAATGCGTCCGACTCTGGACAGCGCAGCATCGAACACATGCTCGGAATTCCCGCGCCCTGCACCGTCGCCGAGTCGATCGCATTGCGGCCTCGCTTCACGGTGCAGGGCGCCGTCGGTCGATGCTCGTCGCAGGATCTCGCGCCACTCTACGCGCGCTTCGTTCGCAACGGCACATGGGTCACGCCGACCTTCACTGCCGCGGTCGAGGTGGCGTCGTGGCCAAACAAAACGGTGCCCGGCGATTCCCTCGCGCATTACCTGCCGGAATCGTTGCGGCGGTTCGTGGAACAGATCTTTCCGATGCCGGACAGCGTCCCCGTCGGTGCCGACTCCGTTGGTCACGCGATGTTCGCCAAGCGTTTGGCGCAAGTCGCGACAATGCATCGCGCAAGCGTGCACATTCTCACCGGGACCGACGCGCCGTTGCGAAACAGTCCGCCGGGATTCGGCCTGCACGAGGAACTCATGCTGCTCGTGCAGGGAGGGATGTCGCCGTTCGACGTGCTCAGCGCGGCGACGATCGAGCCGGCGCGTTATCTCGGCATGGTTGATTCCGCCGGAACGATCGCGCCGGGAAAACTCGCGGACCTGGTGTTGATCGCCGGGAATCCGTTGCGCGATATTCGCGGGACGCGTCGAATCGTCGCAGTCGTGGCAAACGGCCGGCTGATCGACGCGAAGGAGCGAGCACGATTGATCAGACTGGCCGCCAGAGAATAGATGCTGTATGATTGTTTTATCTTTCTCATGGTCATATAACTGTGTTCTACGTGGTCACCCGTTTCACGCCGATGCTTCTCCGCGCCGCCGTTGTCGCGACCATGACGACGATTGTCGGCGCATGTGCCAGCTCGGGCGCTAAGACGACTGCACATCGTGCGGCCTGCGGCCTGTCCGACGCTGATGCTGTCTTCGCCGTCGGCGGCCCGGTGTATCACGATTGCGCCGTAGATCGCGCCGCGCACGTGACCGCAAACGTCCAATCCGACTACCGGCCAACGCCCTCTCGCACGACATGTTACTCCGCGGATGTGGAATTCGTCGTCGACACCGCCGGGAAGCCTGAGACGCGAACTGCGCGCGTCATTCGCACCAATGACCAGCAATTCGCCGAGTCGCTGCTGGCGTCACTCGCGAGGTGGAAATACGATCCGGCCAGCCGAGATGGCCGGCTCGTGAGACAGATCGTCGTAACACATCAGGCCATATCGGCAACGGTCGTTCGAGTTCCCGCAGGAGCACCTCCACCGTCGACGTCGTCGGTGAGCCAACGACCCCCATCCTGCTAGCGACAACGTCAGCGCTGTAACGCCGCGAGTCTCGTGCGCGCCACTTGAACACGCGGCGCCAACGACGGATCGGCCGACGCCCACGACTTCGTCACCCACGCGTAGTGGCCGGCTGCACTGTCACGCACCCCCGCCGCATCCCACGCTTGCGCGAGCAGCTCGTGAACCTCGGTTCGAGTCAAGTAGAGGTTCGACGCTTCGAGTGCGCCGCGCAACACTGGCTGAAGCACGCCAATCGCATCTCGCGGACGACGGTCTCGGAGGTAGAGCCGCGCCAGCTCGTAGTTGGTGCGCGTGTAGCCGTCAGTCAATGAATAGATCGCTGATTTGAGCTCGTTAATTGCGCCGCCATCATCGCCGCGGGCCGCAAGCAGGACTCCGCGAACGTGATGGTAGAGCCGGCGGTCGCGCCCATATCCGCTTTGGGCGCCCAGCACGTGGATCGAATCTGCCAAACGTTCCAGCGTCGCCGTGTCGCCCGCCGAACGCCGGGCACCACTCGCCTGTGCCAACATCCACACGGTTCCGCGAGCCAGTTGAGACGGCGCATCGCTCGAGCCGTGCACACGCGACAACGAATCGAACAACGCGCTCGCTGCGGCAAAGCGGCCCATCTCGAGCTCGACTTGTGCCTCGAGCACGCTCGATACCGTCGGCCCGCCAGCGCCCTCTGCCGCGCTTGCGCGAGTGTGCCGCGCGGCGTCGAGTGCTTCCGCAAACCGTCCTTCTTCTCGCAGCGTGATGACGAGCAGCCAGTACGTGTTCGCTCGCTGTCGCGCGTTGCCGGTTCGAAGCTCGGAGGTAATCAGGCGATCCGCAGCAGCCAAGTCCCCCACGCGCAGCAGGTGTGCGACCTGGTATTCGACAGTTTGATCGTATGGAAGATCGGCCTGCGCCATCCCGCGAAATAGCGAGTCGGATTCGCTGAGGCGACCCTGGCGCTCTATCGTTTCGATTAGCGCGCCCAGTGCAGGCTTCGAGTGTGGCACTAGGCGCAGCCATCGCCGCGACTCCCGTTCCGCGGCTGGCAACGAATCGGCGAGCACGTATGCACTGACGCGCCACGACAGCGCGTCACACGCGCCGCACCGCGCGCCATCGCCGCGCAGCCCGAGTGAATCCATGACGATGACTCGCTCCAATGGCGCGAGGCCACCGAGGAAGTCTCCTTCATAAACCCGCGCGATCCCCAAATACAAATGCCCTTCGATTTCGGCCGGGTAGCGTGTGACCAAGGTTTCAGCAATTTGGCGGAGCGATGGCGACGATACGCTTCGCGCCCATCCGGCGAGAATCGTCAGCCGCTCGCGATCAGGCGCGCGAGTCGCCAGCCGGCGCGCGCGTTCCATGCGTACGACGTACGACCCCGGCCCGGTCTCCGACAATGCACCGTAATACGCCGCAAGCGCAAACAACGAATCTTCCAGCAATGCGGCATCGAAGAAGCCGAGCGCGGCGTGAACGTCTCCGCGGTAGTAGGCGCGGATCCCTTGTTCATACATCCGGTACGCGGGGAGCGATCGCGTCGTCACGTCGGCAACGGACCCCGCTGGCGCATCGCCGCCGAGTGCCGCGACGAGTTGCCTCGTGCCACTGTCGACGAGAACGAAAAGATCACTGCCCTCGACCGTGTGCACATCACCGATTGCGCCGGTGCCGACATCGACGCGACGGAGATCGAGACGTAGCCGCCCACCCAGTCTGGTGTACAACGTCCCGTCGATCAACTCGGTCGCGCCGGCTCGACGCGCCGCATCGACGAATCCACCCGGGCTCGTATCGATCGCACTGCCTGCCATCGCTGACCGCATCAGCTCCAGCATGCGACCGTGGCTCACGACGCGGATCCCGCGGATGCGCGCGAGACTCGTGGTCAGAAGATCGGCAACGGGGGCCGCCAGGTTGCCCTGCGCTGAATCTCCGCCGAACGCCACAATGTGTCCGATCGCGACGATCGCGCGACCATCCGTCGAGCTCACGCTTTGCGGTGTCGCTGTCGAGCGGCCTCGCACTGCAAAGGCTGCGCCGACAACGAGGAGGCCAACGATACCGGCAATGCTCCAGCGTGCGATTGATCGTTGCGATACGGTAATTGGTGAGGACCCGGCCGGGGCCGTCGTGATCGACGGCATCGCGCTTGGCTGTGCGACCTTCCACTCAATCACCGGCGTTGCTGCATCCCCAGCCGGCACTTCCGCCGGACGATCAGCATCACGCCGCAGTCGATCGGCGAGTGCGAGCACCTCCTTGTCCGGAGGCAAGTCGAGCTCTTGCTCGACGAGAAGCTCGTAGACGCGCGCGTGCTGAATCGCGCCGGCTCGATCGCCCGCGGCAGCAAGCGCTTCCATGAGACCAACCGTGACGCGGGCGTTGAGCGGCTCCAGCCCCGCGAGTTTTCGCCACCAACCCACGGCCGTGAGCGCGTCGCCGGCCGTGCGTGCGCCACGGGCGAGCGACTCGAGCGTGCGTGAGTACTCTTGGCCGAGCGCGGCACGCTCGACGTCGACCCAGCGCGAGAAGTCGTCGGCGCCGGGTAGATGGAATCCGTCGAGAAAGGGACCGCGATACTGCGCGACCGCGCGCTCGTCGTCCCCGCGCGACACCGCCGACGCGAACTCCGCGACATCGGTGGACACGAGCGCCGGATCCAATCGGAGCTCTTTCAACCCGGTGATGGCGTCTTCGGCACCGAGGTCCTTGCGCAGCGCGTAGAGCGCTTGCGCGAGAGTGCGCGGACCGCGCTCGTCGTCGGCATCGGGCCAGAGGAGCGACAGGAGTTTCTCGCGCGTCACTCCGCGCTGTCCGGCGCGAGCCAAGAGCGCGAGGATGGCCATTCGCCGCGGCTGCGCCGCGGCGCCCGGAAGCGGATTGCCGTTCCCGTCGCGGACGGAAAGGCCACCGAGCGCGTTGATGCGAATCACCGTTCGTCCGACTCGGCTCGAGTGAGGAAGCAGCCTTCTAAGGTAGGGAACGTCTCTAGGCCCGGCAATGGAAGCGCGGCTCGTATCACGGCGATATCACGCGGCCGGTTGCCGGCATCGTTTTGCGACGAGCAACGCTGTTGCTTTGCGTGCGCAGCACCGTGGACTGCAACGACTTGCCTCGTGTGAAATCGACGTGATTTGCGCGACATCCCGATTCATACTCTTCGCCCCGCACGCCACATCGGCGAGCCGGACATTCCTCCGAATCATCAAACTTTATCAGGAGCAGTCATGCGCAACCGTCTTCTTTTTCTCTCGGCAGCAGTGCTTCTCTCGGCCTGTGCCGACGATCAACACACCACGGCACCGGCGAACTCGCGTTCTAGCCGTTCGTCCGCGCTTGGCGACGTCGGGGCGACAGCGCAGAGCAGCCCGGTTCCCGCAGCCAAACCGATTGACCAAGTCGGGTTCACGACCGCGCAAACGATCATATCAGCCACTTTGGATGTCCCGCCGGGACAATTCAGCGTCGCGACGGCGTCGTGCCCGGCGGGCACGACGCTCGTGGGCGGCGGGTACACGATCGTGGCGTGGGGTGTCACACCAGTCATCTATTTGAACAATCCAAGCGTGAGCGGAACGGGGTGGGACGTCGGGCTGTTCAATCCGGCCGGAGGCGGAAACGCCATTTTCAAGGCGTTCGCACGCTGCGCGCATTGACCGCTGCTCTCGCTCGAACGCTCGTCAATCAATTCGCCCAGCTGGCAGGCGACACGCTGGTCGCCTGCCCGTCTCCGATTCGACGGTATCCCGACATGACCCCCGACCAAATACTCCTCGTGCGCTCCTCGTGGCCGTTTATCGCGGCCAACGCCGACGCGCTGACGCTCCACTTCTATGCACACTTGTTCGAGATCGACAATAGCGCGGCGCAGTTGTTCGCTGGCGTCGATATGATGTCCCAACGAAAGAAAGTCGCCCAGGCACTCGCGGTGGTCGTCAAGGTGCTCGACGATCCCGACCAGCTGCTCCCCGCGGTCGCCGCCCTCGGCAAGCGCCACGCGAATTACGGCGTGGAGCATCACCATTTCGACAGCATAGCCGAAGCGTTGATCGCCGCCCTCGCGGCGATTCTCGGCCCGCGGTTTACCCCGCAGCTACAGGCCGCGTGGACGGAAGCCTATGCACTGGTCGCATCGATCATGCGCCGCGCCTTGATCCGCCCCGCGTTGCCCGCGGCAAACGGTCAAGCCTGATCAGGCGTCGAGCAGTTGCCGCGCCCTTGCGACGACCTCGTTCGGCGTGAACGGTTTCGCGAGATAGGCGATCCCCTCGGCGAGCGATCCGCGTGATCGGATGACGTCGTCGCCGTAGCCAGAGATGAACAACGCTCGCAATCGCGGATAGAGCCTGCGTAGCCGAGCGACGAGATCGACGCCGTTCATCTCCGGCATCATTACGTCACTCACGACGAGATGCACCGGACCATGATCCTCGTCGAGTACGACGAGCGCGTCCGCGCCATTTCGCGCTTCCAGGACACGATAGCCGAGCAGGCGAAATGCTTGGGAGATCGGCGCGCGAACGGCTGCTTCGTCCTCGACCACCAATATGACTTCGCTGCCGTGCAGGTCCGGAATCGTGCTCGCCCCTGACGTGGGAGACGTACGACTCTTGTGGCGCGGAAGGTAGATCGAGAAGCTCGTTCCGTGTCCGATTCCACTTTCGACCACGATGTAGCCGCCCGATTGTTTTACGATTCCGTACACGGTCGACAACCCCAGCCCGGTACCGCGGCCCGCATCCTTGGTCGTGAAGAACGGCTCGAACATCCGCGCCTGTGTCGCGTCGTCGATCCCCGACCCGTCGTCGCGGACCACGAGCACACAGTATCGCCCGGGCATCAACGTCGAATCGACGGCGTGGCGGGGCGACGCAACGGTCTCGTCGCGCGTTTCGATCGCCACGAGTCCGCCGCTGCTCATCGCGTCACGCGCGTTCACGACGAGGTTGAGAATGATTTGCTCGAGCTGGCTCGGATCGGCAACGATCGCTCCCCTGGCATTCAAGTGCGTTTCGATGCGGATGTCCTCGACGATCAATCGATGCAGCATCGGAAGCAGCCCGTCGATGACCTCGTTGATGACGACCGTTTTCGGCTGGTTCACCTGCTTGCGGCCGAACGCGAGCAGCTGGCGCGTGATCGCCGCGCCGCGTCGGGCCGATCCCATGATCGTCTCGAGTGATGCGCGCACGTTGGGCGGCAGGTGCTCTTCCATGAGCTCGAGATCGGCCGTGCAGATGATCGCGGTGAGAATGTTGTTGAAGTCGTGCGCGACCCCGCCGGCGAGTTGACCCACGGCTTCCATCTTCTGCGCTTGGCGAAACTGCTCCTCGAGCTGCCGGCGCGCGGTGACGTCACGCAACGCGGTGATTCGCGCCGGTGCGCCGTCGATCTCGTGCGCCTTCCCGGTCCCCTCGAGAAAGAGCTTGCGCCCGTCCTTGCGCAGACCAATCAGCTCGTACGTTCCCTCGATCCCACGCGCCAACCGATCGCGCAGCGCGTCGACCGATTCCGGCGCGCAGAAATCGGTGATCGGCCGGCCGAGCACCTCATCGCGTCTGTAGCCGAACATGCGAAGGAAACCGTCGTTCGCGTCGAGCACGACGCCGCCTTGACTAACGTCGATCGCGTCGAATGACGCCTCGGTCAGCTTGCGGAATCGCGCCTCGCTCTCCTCGAGCGCCCGATAGGCGTCGCGGATTCGTGCTTCGGCACTCGTGCGTTCCTCGCGCGATCGCTTCTCATCGATCGCCCGGCGCACCGCGATCGGGAGACGAACGAGATTGTCCTTGATGACGTAATCGGCAACGCCGAGCTTGATGCACTCAACGGCGCGCTCCTCTCCCATCGTTCCCGTAACGAGTATGAGCGGAAGATCGACCCCGAGCGCTTTGATGTCATTGAGGGCGTCGATTCCAGTCCAGCTGGGCAGTCGATAGTCGGCGAGGACGATGTCGTACGTGGCATCGGCCAGTCTTGCCAGGAAGCGTTCGCGCGTCTCGACGATGTCGCCTTCGACTTCGAATCCGGCGCGGCGAAGCTCCATCAGACACAGTTCGGCGTCGGCATCGTCGTGCTCGACCACCAGCACGCGCAACCGCTCGCGGGGCTCGGCGATTCTCATGTGCCCTCAGCGCGCGACAGGCTGACGGGCGGTGGCTCGTTCGTGGTTAGCCAATAGAACCCGAGCAGTCGAACCGTCTCGCGGAAGCGGTCGAAGTCGACCGGTTTCTGGACGTAACTGTTCGCCCCGAGCGCGTACCCGCGAGCGATGTCGCTCTCGAGATTCGATGATGTGAGCATCACGATCGGGAGACTCTGAGTTCGCGGATCGGCCCGCAGCTCGCGGAGCACGTCGAAGCCGCCGATCTTCGGCAGCTTCACGTCGAGCACCACGACGCGTGGCAACGCCACGTGCGCACGGTCGGCGAAGTCGCCCCGCGCAAATAGAAAGTCGAGCGCTTCGACCCCGTCCTCGACTGCGAAGACGCGCTCGCGCAGGCCCGCGAGCGATTCGAGGATCAGCTCCGCGTCCGACGGATTGTCCTCCGCCAGCAACAGATCCACTTTCGGACTCGTCACACAGCCCCGTGGGTGCGCTCGGCGGCGCGGGGGTTCAGCGTGAAGTAGAACGAGGCACCCTGGTCGCGTATCGCATCGGCCCAGATTTGACCGCCGTGTTTGTGGACAATGCGCTGGACGGTCGCCAGGCCGACGCCTGTTCCCTCGAACTCCTCAGCGCGGTGCAGGCGTTGAAAGACTCCGAACAATTTGTCGGCGTATTTCATGTCGAAGCCGACCCCGTTGTCACGCACGAAGATCGTCGGCTCTCCATGCCGGACGGCGCATCCGATGTGCACGACGGCCGCGGTCCGCGAGCGCGTGTACTTCACGGCGTTCGATAACAGATTCGTGAACACCACTTTCATGAGTCCTGGATCGCACTCGATCGTCGGCAACGGGTCGAGCTGCCAACGAATCTCTCGGCCCGTTGTGTCGGCCTCGATGTCCGTCATCGCGTCCCGGGCGACCGTCGTCAATCCAACGAGCCGTGGTTTGAGATCCTGTCGTCCGATCTTCGCCAGGTTGAGGAGGTCGTCGACGAGGCGACCCATGTGTCCCGCACCGTCCTGAATACGGCGGAGATAGTGCGCGACCTTCTCGTCGATTTCCGGCCCGAGCTGCTCGGAGAGAATGCGGGCGAAGCCGTCGATCTGACGGATCGGCGCGCGCAAGTCGTGCGAGACCGAATACGTGAACGCTTCGAGCTCACGATTCGCCGTCTTCAACGCTTCTTCGATTTTCTTTCTTGGCGACACGTCGCGAATCGCCGCCATCGCGAGCGTGGAGTTCTCGATCGAGAGCGGGCTCAAGCTGATCTCGACCGGGAACTCGGTGCCGTCCTTGCGCCGGCCGGATAGCTCCAACCCGATCCCCATTGGTCGCGTCTGCGGCTCGCGAAAGTAGTTCGCGCGATGGCTCGGGTGATTGCCATGGAATCGCGTCGGAACGAGCTCTTCTACCAGCTGCCCCAGCAGTTCGCCGCGAGTGTAGCCGAAGAGCCGTTCCGCTTCGGAGTTCACGAGCGTGATGCGCCCCGAGGAGTCGACGAGCACGATCGCATCGGGCGCGGCCTCGAGGACTTCGCGGAATCGCGTCTGCAGCACCTGCGCGTCTCGCTGGTATTTGACGCGGGTGATGTCGCGCTCGTTGAGCAGCAGATACTCATTGCCGTCGCGATCGCGCGCGACCTTGACGGCGACGTCGACGCAAATCTGCAGTCCGTCCTTGCGGCGGCGCACCGACTCGTACAGCGCGGAACCGCCGCCGAGAGCCGCCGCTAGCCATCGGCGCTTCTCATCGACGTGCTCGGGCGGGACGATCGTATCCAACACCGATTTGCCGATCACCTCCGAGCCCGCATAGCCGAACAATTCCTCGGCGCCCGCATTCCAGTACAGAATGGTGCCGTCGGGAGCAAGCCCGAGCAGCGCGCCGAGAAAGGCCTCGGACATACTCGTGGCCAATTCAGTCACGCGTTCGACGCTATCGATCGGCTGGATCACCGGTCGGGGGCCACGAGACCGACGCGCACCGCGTAGCGCACTAGGCCGACGACATCATGAATCTCGAGTCGTCGCATCATCTCACCGCGGTGCGTCTCGATCGTTTTGGCGCTGAGGCGAAGACGTCGGGCAATCTTTCGTGTCGTGTGTCCCTCGGCGACGAGGTGAAGAACCTGGAGCTGTCGCGGAGTCAGTTTTTTCAACCCTTGGCGCGCGAACAGCGCCGCCTCGATCGACGACGGCAGCCGCTCGAGGTGATCCTTCACCACGTAATCCTCGGCGCCGGCGCGTAGCGACTCGACGGCCGATCGCGCGTCGATCCCACCGGAGACGACAAGCAGCGGCGTCCCGGGGCGCAGGGCGCGAAGCACTGTCAGCGCCGTTGGCGCGTCGAATTCGGCGAGCGAACTGTCGGAAAGCACGATATCTGGCTCGAAGGCGCGAAGCGCGAGCGCGAATGCCTCCCTTGAATCGACGCGCTCCGCGAGCACCGCATAGCCGGCTCGGTCCAATACTCGCTCGATCAGTTCCGCGTCGGCCGCGCTATCTTCGAGGAGAAGAACGCGAAGCGATTGATTCAAGTTTGGTGCGTGGGCCTCAGGGGGAGCTGTTCGTAAGACGACAGTACCACCGCACTCGACACGCGACCATCGGGTGATGCCCTGAGTGGCGAACGGTGCTGCATAGTATGTGTCGGCGCTACCCGCGTCCAATGCGAGTTTCTTAATGTTATTTAATGTCTTCGTCCGACGTCTTCGCCCGCATTCTTCGAAAGGAGAATCTCTCTTCCCCTGAAGGAGCGACGGGTCGAGATTGTCGCTTTCGATCCCCGACCAGAGGTCCCAAGATGCGCACACTTGTTTCCGTCGCGTTCGTGGCAGCGATCCTCGCTCCATCCATCGGCGCCGCTCAACGGCAGCCCATCGTCCCACAGGGCATGAGCGCCTCGGCGACGTTGACGCCGGGCATCAGGCATGGCGATGTCATCTACACGTCGGGACAGCTCGGCGTATCGCGCGACGCGCCCGACAGCACCATCCAGGGTCAGACGAAGAAATCGCTGGAAAACGTGAAGGCCGTCGTCGAGGCGGCCGGCAGCACGATGGCCAACGTGCTCAAGTGCACGGTGTTTCTCGTCGACGTGAAGGACTTCGCGGGAATGAACTCGGTCTACTGCTCGTTCTTTCCGAAAGAGCCTCCCGCTCGATCTACGGTGGTCGTGGCCGCGCTGGTCAGCGCCGCGGCGAAGGTCGAGATCGAGTGCATCGCGGCAATTCCCAAATGACTGGAGCGTAGTGGGCCTTCAGGTCCCCTTCGCTCGAATCATTCGGACGCCGAACACGGCCGCGATGCGTCCACCGGGTGCCGCCTGAAAGCGCACGGTCGCCTTGTTCTTGCCATGCATGAGCGCGGCGGGAACGGCGTACTGCGCGTCGAAGAACCCCGTTGCGGTCGGATTCGGCGTGAACGACGCGACCACTGTTCCATCGACAAGAATTTGAAAGTTGCCGGAAGCTGGCGGCAGCCCGAGCTCGTTGAAGTATGTGGCGACGACCGCCATGTCAGACGTTGGGTCGACCGGAAGATCCAACGAGAACCAGCCATTGCCTGAACGACTGGCGCGTCCATTCGTCCGCTGCGCTGGGCGGTCGGCGGGGTCGCTTTGATAGTTGAACTCGCGCTCCAATTGCGGGTCGCCGACCTGCACGAGCGCCACAGTGGCGGCTTCCAGTCGGCGAAGACGCTCTCGCTCGGCGGCGACAGCAGCGACTCGAGCATCGAATTCCGACGGTGTGAGGATGTCGAAATACACGCTGTAGGTGCGTCGATGCGTGCGATAGAACGGTGTGAGAGATACGTCGGTCGGAGCGGCGGGCGCCGCCGGGACACGAGCGACCTGGCTCGCATGGAAGTCGCCGGCTCGCGTCGCTGCTGGAACGACCCACTGGTCGATCGGTCGGTCGGCGGCGACGAGGACCGGAATCGGTGCTGGAGCGGTGGGCACGAGGGCTGACGCATCGGCCGTACGAACCCGACCTTCGCGCCGCGGGCCCAGGTCGCCAGCCAGCACGAGCGGCCCCCACATGATCGCCGCGACGCTTCGATTGTCTGGCGTTGGCTCCAAGTGCAAGGACTTGGGAAGAGTCAACTCCACCGTGTCGCCCGACTTCCATGTGCGCTTCAACTCGACGAAGGAGCTAGGCTGAGGCGCCGCGTCCTCGTTCCCCATGCTGCGGCCGCCGGCGCTTCCAGCGCGCAGACTCGCGAGCGGAGGGACTTCGACGATCGCGCCGTTCACCTTCACGCTGAATCCATCGCCGGCCCAACTCGGGCGCCGCACGGCGAGCGTGAACGCCGCCGCCTTGGGCATGCCGAGGGTGATTTTCGCCGTGCCGCCGTCGGGAAAATCGGTGTCCATCGTGAGATCGACCGCGGCGGTCGTGAACTTCACCGTCGACGGAACGAACAGGTTCACCCAGAGCGTGTCGGGCGATTCGTAGTACACCCCGTCGCCGTGCAGGGCGTGATTCTCCATTCCGGTGCCGACGCAGCAGGTGAAGCTCTCGAGCATGTTCTGGTATTCTTGCTGCACGCCTCGACCCACGGGCACCATGTATGATGTACGTCCTTCCTCCGTGTCGATCGAGGCGAGGGCGTGATTGAACAGCGCGCGCTCCTGGAAATCGGCGTAGAACGCGTCCGGGTTCAGCGAGAAGAGCCGGCGCGTCAGCTTGAGCATGTTATAAACATTGCACGACTCGCAGGTGCGTCCATCGACGCGCGCGCTCAACTGGTCTGGGAATCCGAAATACTCAGCGAGGCCGTGGCCTCCCGTGGCGTAGCTGTGGTGCTGCGTCACGCGATCCCAGAAGAACGACGCGGCCAGAATGTCACCCGTGTCGCCGACGTACGTGTATCGCGCCGCCGAGCCGATGAGTTTTGGGATCTGACAGTTGCCATGTTTGCCGGCGAGGTTGTCCTGGCCGCGCTTGAGCGCATCGGTGAAGGCACGGTGCTCGAATCTGTACGACAGGTCGAGCCAACGCTTGTCGCCAGTGTCGGCGTAGAGGTCGGCCAGCACCTCGTTCATGCCACCGTGCTCGGTGTTGAGCATTTTCTGAACTTGCCCGTCGCTGAGCGGCGCGAGGACGCCTTCGGCCCATGCGGCGAACTTGCGCTCGACCTCGAGCGCGGTGCGATTCCCGGTGTGGCGATACGCGTCGCGGAGACCGGCGTACGTCTTGTGCAGCGTGTACCACGGCGACCAGAGTCCATTCAGATCGAATCCGCCGGAGCGAATGTCGCCCTTCGACAGCGTGGCGAACGCTTCGCGCCCGCCCTCGAGTGCGCTGAGATAGCCGTCGCCGTTCTTGTCCTGCACTTCCTTCAGTTCGCCCACGAGATAATCGGCTCGCGCCTTGAAGCGCGCGTCGCCGGTCGCGAGGTACATCAGACTCACCGCCGACAAGTGGTGTCCGGCGATATGCCCCGTGAGATTACGGCCGCCACCGTCCCAGCCACCGTAGGGCTGTGCCTTTTGCGGAAGTCCGGCGCGGACGCGATAGTAGGCCATCATGCGGTCCGGCTCGAGCTCGAGGAGGTACTTCGCTGTCGCCTCCTGCGCCGCCTTGAGTGGACCGCCGAGGACGCGGACTTTGCTCAGATGCACGGGCCGTGCGCGCACCACCTTCTCTTCGACGGCTCGTGCCTCGGCGCCCGTGGCTTTGCCACGCCGAATCTTGGCAAGCGTTTCGGCCGCGGCGTCCTGCGCCAGCGGGCTGAGAGTCAGCGCCGCGGCAGCGGAGGCCGAAGCCTGCAAGAAATCGCGTCTGCTAGAGGGCATGTTTTGATTGTGGATGGTCGTTCGGACAGGCGCAAGGGCCCTTGGTCGCCAGCCACCAGCAACCGTTGTTACTTATCCCCATGCAGAACTCCGACGTCGACGCTCTCTTCCTCGCCTTTCCGCAAGCGGTTGTTGGGCGGTACTCACTTCAGACCCTTTGCTTCGCTCGGGATGACAACAGGGAGAGATTGATGTCATGCGGACACTGATGACTGGAAGTTGCTTCGTGATGGCTGCCGCGGTGGCCCAAGCGCAACAGCCCTATCCCAAGCGCGACGTCGCCGACCCCGGCGTCATCGCCACCGGTCAGCGCGTGACACCGGCGGGCGTGCAGAGCGTCTTCGAAGGCAAGGTCGGCGGCGTGCGATTTGGAAAAACGTCGGACGAGGTTTGGGTGGCGGTACCGGGCTCGGTCTACCGGCTTGATTGGCGCGGCAATACTGTGCGCACTCGGGCGCACCTCGACGGACGTCCAGGCGTGTACTCGCTTGGCGTCGATCCCACAAGCCATCGCGTGTTGGCCTCGTCGGTCGGACGCATCTCGTCTCGCACCACCGCGAGCAACGTCCGGTCACCGCAAGTCGCGCAACTCAGCGCCTTCGACGGCGACGCAACGGGCGACAGCACGATGCCGCGATTCAACTCCGGTGCGCTCGGCGACTACATGGTGGGCTCGCCGGCCGTTGCCGCGCGAGTTGGCACCGATGGCCACCGACTCGCCGTGGTTCCGCTGCCGGCGAATGATGCGCTCGCCGTGCTCGACGCCGAGACTGGCGCGCTGCTTCGCACGATCCCACTGGGCGTCGAGCCGATCGCCGCCGTCATCTCGTCCGATTCGCGCGTCGCCTACGTCTCCGTGCTCGGCGGACCAAAACCAACGTCGGGCCAGCGCGCGTCGATGCAATGCTGCGATCCGCGCGCCGAAGCGGTACGCGTCGATGCGCGCGGAATCGCCGAGCCCGGGAGCGTGAGCCGCGTGGATCTTGGCAACGGGGCGGTCAGGCGAGAGATCGCGGTCGCGCGTCATCCCACGGCTCTCACTTGGGATGAGGCGGGCGGCCGCCTCTACGTCGCCGCCGGCAACTCCGACTCGGTGACGATCATCAACACCAAAACCGACGTCGTCGCAGGACATATTCCCGTCGCGCCCTTTCGCGAACGCAAGAGCGGACTGGCCCCCACCGCGCTCGCGCTGTCGCCCGATCAGAGAACGCTCTACGTCGCGCTCGGCGGCGTCAATGCGGTGGCCGTGTACGACGTCGGCGGCGACATCGCGTCACCCACGCTCAAGGGACTGATCCCGACCGCGTGGTATCCGTCGAGCATCGACGCGAGCGCCGACGGACGTTACATCGCCGTCGGCTCGCTGTTCGGCGTCGGCTCGGGCGAGGGCGCGACGGGTGGGCTGCGCGCCCGGTACGTGTTCGCGATCCGCGGTTCGGTGCACGTCATTCCTGTTCCAGGCGCGAGTGAGCTCACCGCGTTCACGACCGCGGTGAGCGAGAACAATCGCCTCGCACTCGCATCGTCGACCGCGGCACCGCCGCCGAGCGCAGCCGTCGCGCGCGCCGTCCCCGAGCGCCCAGGCGATCCATCATTGATCAATCACGTCGTGTTTATCGTGCGTGAGAATCGCACGTACGACCAAGTGCTCGGCGACCTCGATCGTGGAGCGCGCGACAGCTCGCTCGTTCTTTATGGCCGCGCCATCACGCCGAACGCGCACGCGCTCTCCGAGCAATTCGTGACGCTCGACCATTTTTTCGCGTCGGGCGGCAATTCGGCCGACGGGCATCAGTGGCTCACGCAAGCGAACGAGACCGAGTATCCAATGTGGCCGTTGTACTTCGGGCGGAGCTATCCCTCGGAGGGCGAGGATGCGCTCGCCTATTCGTCGGGGGGATTTCTCTGGGAGGGAGCGCGGGCGAAAGGCAAAACTGTCGCCGTGTTCGGCGAGTACGCGCCGTCACCGAAAGTTTCGTCGGACAGCATCCGCCGGCGCATGTTCTCGCAGTACAACGAGCGACCGAACGATTTTGCGTTTCAGCGCGACGTCTTGAAAGCTCGCTTCGACACCCATTCGGACATTCCGTCACTCGATCGTGAGTTGATCCGCGAGTATCCAGGATGGACGGAGGAAGTGCCGGACGTCATGAAGGCGGGCGACATCCTGGCGCATCTCGCCGACTGGGAGGCCCAGCACGCGATGCCCAACCTCGTGATGGTCATTCTTCCCAACGATCACACGCAGGGCACGTCGGCCGGCTGGTGCACGCCGCGCGCATGCGTCGCCGACAATGATCTCGGACTTGGCAAGATCGTCCAGGGCCTCACGCACTCGACGTTCTGGAAGGACATGGCGATCCTCGTCGTCGAGGACGACGCCCAAAACGGCGTCGACCACATCGATGGACATCGCACGGTGGCCCTCGCGATCTCTCCCTACGCGCATCGTGGCACCGTCGATTCGACGTTCTACAGCCAGCCGAGCATGGTGAAGACAGTCGAGCTCATGCTCGGCTTGCCGTCGATGTCGATCTTCGATCTCGTCGCGACAGACATGCGCGCCAGCTTCGTTGATCCCGACATCACGCCGGATTTCACATCGTACACCGCGATCGTGCCCGAGCAATCGCTGCTCGAGCTGAATCAACGCGTCGGTTCGATCACCGGACCGTCGGCGTCGGAGCGACGCGCCGCGGCGCGGGCGTCCGCGAAAATGAGTTTCGCCGGCCCCGACGAAGCACCAGCCGAGAAACTCAATCGCATCCTGTGGCACGACGCGAAAGGCTGGAGCACACCGTATCCGGCGGTGAGGCGTTCGCTCTTCTTCCCGCTTGCGGTCGACATCGCCGACGATGAGCGCGAGACGAAAAGCCCGAGCCGCAAGAAGCGGTAGCGGTCGCGCCGTGAGTCCAGGACCTCGCGGAACCGTGAGCGTCGCGCGCGGTTTATCGAAGCTCGGGGTGTGCTCGCGCAGCGAGGGGGAGCGACTCGTCGAGACTGGACGCGTTCGGATTAACGGGACGGTTGTTCGCGACACGAGTGTCCGCATCGTGCCCGAACGCGACGTGATCGAGATCGACGGCGTGCGCGTTGGCCGCGCTGAGCGAGTGTATCTGGCGCTGAACAAGCCGCGCGGCTTGGTGACGACGCGCAACGATCCTCAGGACCGCGCGACGATCTACGAGTGTCTCGCCGGTTCGTCGCTTCCGTTCGTCGCGCCCGTCGGCCGGCTCGACAAGGCGAGCGAAGGGTTGCTGCTCCTTACCAACGATTCACGATGGTCGGCGCATCTGCTCGACCCGAGCTCGCACGTCGACAAGGTCTATCACGTTCAGCTTCGCGGACTCGTTGATGATTCTCTCATCGCGCGCATCGCCGCCGGCGTCGTCGAGCCGGAGACGGGCGAGGCGCTCGCGGTGAAGCGCGTCTCGCTGTTGCGCGTCGGATCACGCAGCAGCGCATGGCTCGATATCACGCTCGACGAGGGAAAGAACCGCCACATCCGGCGTCTTTGCGCCACGCTCGGGGTCGAGGTGCTGCGACTGGTGCGCGTCGCGATCGGACCATTGGCGCTCGGCACGCTGGTGAAAGGCGAATGGCGTCGGCTCACGACCGACGAAGTGCGCGCGTTGGCCGCGCCGCCTACGGATGCACGCCGGTAGCGAATACGCTTCCCTTCACCCACGCCGGGCGCGTCGGGCGATCCGCGACGAGATGCACGAGGTCGATGTACATCGCGTCGAAGCCGATCGCGGCGTCGAAGTCTACGGGTTGGTCCACATCGTCCGACGGCTTGTGATACCGCACGCGATTCCACTCGGCGATGACCGAGTCGCCCGGCGAGCCGGGTAAATAGCCGATCTTGAGCGCGAGCGCCGGAATGCCACGCTTGATGAAACTGTATTGATCGCTGCGAATGAAGCGCACCTGTTCCGGATGTGGATCTTCCATCAGTGTGAGGTTGTGGAGCTTGAGCGCTTGCCGGAGATCGATTCCGAGATCTGACTCGTCCGCGCCATACCCGAACACGCCGACCAGCGGGATCTGCGGCTCCCACATATCCGTATTGAGATCGGCGACGATCTGTCCGACTGGCACCGTCGGATGCGTCACCAAATACGCCGAGCCGAGCTCGCCCTTTTCTTCCGCTGTGACGGCGGCGAAGATGAGCGATCGCTTCGGCGCGATGTGCCGGTCATGAAACGCGCGCGCCGTCTCGAGCATTGTCGCGATGCCCGACGCGTTGTCCATCGCGCCATTGTAGATGCTATCGCCGTCGACGGGACGACCAATTCCCAGGTGATCGAGATGCGCGCTCACGATCACATATTGATCGCGCAGCGCCGGATCGGAGCCGCGCAACATCCCCAACACGTTCGGCGCCTCGAGCGGAGTCGTCGCGAGCTCCGTCCACGCCGTGAGCGTCGGGACGAGCGGGAACGTGGGCAGCACCGCGGCGCTGTCCTTGTTCGCGAGCGCGACGAGCTCGGTGTACGTGTGACCGGAGCCGGCGAAGAGGCGCGCCGCCCCTGAGTCGGGGACGGTGATCATCACGCCGCCGCCCGACGGATCGTCGGCGAGACCGTTGGCCGGACGAGGACCGCCGGCGACGGGCGACGCGCCTGCGCCGCCGCGTCCACCCCGGCCACCCGCTGCGGGTGGTTCGTTGATCGCAATCGCGGCGATCGCGCCGGCCGCGCGCAGTGCCTCCCATCGGCCGGACCGCGAATGCGCCATGATCGTCGCGTTGAGACCCGACGGCAAACGATTCAAGTAGACCGCGACTTTTCCTCGAACGCTCGTGCCGCCAAGATCGTCGCGCACGCCAGGGAAATGGAGTCCATATCCCACGAACACCATCGGTCCTTCAGCGTGCGCAGCGGTCGTCGTGCTCAGCGTGATCGACGCGTCGGTGCCAAGCTTGAGCGTGTCGGCGACGCCGTCATGTAGGAGCGCGATCCCAGAACGCTCGGCGACCAGCCGCGCCGTCGCGAGATGAGCGATCTGGAAGTAGCCGTCCGTTCCAGCCGGCGCGAGCCCGGCCTTCTGGAATTCCTGGGCGACGTACCGCGCGGCTTTCAGATAGTCTTCGGTGCCCGTCGCTCGACCGTGCAAGCTATCGTCGGCGAGCACCGAGACGACATTCCACCATCTTGCCGCGAGCGGTGGCACGACCTGCCGCGATCCGGCCGCACTCTGCGCGGCGAGCGGCGCTATGGCGAGAAGAGACGTCGTTGTGGCAACGACAGCTGAAAGGAAACGCCGCCCCGGAAAGTGTGTGCGTAGTTGCATCAGACGCTAGCCCTGTGTCATCCTGAAGTTCAACGGACTGATTCATGCGACGACGCCTCGACGCCAGCACGATTGGAACAAAGGTGGATTAGGATGAGACAGGATGAGACGGGATGAAACAGGATCAGGCAACGAGCAATGGAAACTGAGCCTGTCAATGGTCGTCTAATCCCGTCTTATCCTGTTTCATCCCGTCTCATCCTTCCAATCTTGTTCCAACTCGACGAGCCGCGCCGATCCGAGCCCCGCTAATGCCGAGCTGGGCGAGACGACTGACAGCGCCACGCACCACAGACGCAAAGCCGACACAACACTAGAGTGTCCCCCACGCCGTAAATCGCGGCGGCTTCGGAAACGGCGGCCCAGCCTCGATCACGATGTCGGTGTGCGCGGCCAATGGGATCGCGCGCGGATCGCCCGCGTAGCGATTGCCATTCACCCACACTCGAAGGGATTGCCCCTTCGCCGCGCGAGCCGATGCCGCTTGCGTGCGACTCAACGGCTCCCCCCAGACCGCGAAGAAATCACCGAGCGTGAACGCGCGAAATTGCGGCGCCTCGACGTGAATGACCCCATCAGGCGTGTGCGTGTGCACCCAGTAGATGCATCGCTTCTCGGCCGGCTGCCCGACGGTCGGCGGGATCGGCACGTCCTTCCCGCGATCGAGAATTAGGAGATGCTGATGGATGTGGATCCTCGAGCCTTCCATCGCATCGCAGGACATTCCGGCAACCGCCTCGCCCTTCGGCGCCGTCGCCTGCGCGCCAGCGAATCGCACCGCGACGAGGGCGAGTACCGCCGCACTGCGTACTGCGCTTCGAATTCTCATATGATTGGAATTGGTTGTCGCACGAGACGATCCTGTCACCGCACCGCGACGAGGTGGCCGAGCAGTTGCTCCGCATTCACCGGCTTCACCAAGTGCAGATCGAATCCAGACTCGAGCGCGCGCCGCTTGTCCGCCTCACGACCGTACCCCGTGACCGCGATCAGCCGCGCCGCCACCGTCTCCGGATTCCGGCGGAGCGCTCCGGCTACCGCGTAGCCGTCCATGCCGGGTAACCCAATGTCACACAACACGACGTCAGGCCGTTCCGCCTTCGCCGCGGTCACGCCCGCCGGCCCGGTGTGCGCGACCGAGACCCGATACCCGTGATACTCGAGCAGCGCGCGCAAGATCTCCGCTGCATCGGCGTTGTCTTCGACGATCAGCACGCGGAGCGGTTTTCCCATTGCCGGCGTCTCGAACGATAGGTGCGCGACCGCGGGTGGCTCGACCTCGCTTGGGATTCGGATCGTGAACGCCGCGCCGCACCCCTTTCCCGCGCTGGTCGCCGCGATCGTGCCGCCGTGTAGCTCGACCAATCCCTTCGTCACCGCGAGCCCGAGTCCCAACCCGCCGCGCGTCCGATCGAGCGACTGTTCCGCCTGCGCAAAAACGTCGAACACGTACGGCAAGAGTGACGCGTCGATGCCGATCCCGTCGTCGATCACGGTGATCGTCACTTCCCGAATGTCCGACTCGTGTGCGATGCGGACGCTCACGTGTCCACCCGACACCGTAAATTTCCGGGCGTTGTCGAGCAGGTTGTCGACCGACTGCGTGAGCCGCGTCGCATCGCCCACCACCCACACCGGCGCACTCGGGATGTCGACGTCGATCGTCAACCCATCCGCCTCGAGCGTGCCGCGGCGATCGTCGACCGCCTGCCGCACCAGTCGCGCGATGTCCAATCGCTCGCGAACGATCGACAGCTTGCCGCTCGTGATCCGCGAGACGTCGAGCAGATCGTCGACGATGTGAGACATGTGGTGTACCTGGCGATCCAGCATGTCGCGCGTGCGCGAATGCAGGTCGGGGCTCACATCCGGCAGACCCAACAGATGAATCCCATAGCCGAGTGGAGCGAGCGGATTGCGAAGCTCGTGCGCGAGCATCGACAGGAACTCGTCCTTGCGGCGATTCGACTCGCGCAACGCCTCTTCGCGTCCCGTTGCGCGCTCGACTTCTTCGCGCATGCGCGCCAGCTCCAGGCACGTACGAACGCGCGCGAGCAGCTCTCGCGGACTGAACGGCTTGATGAGATAGTCGTCGGCGCCCGCCTCCAGGCCTTCGACGCGCGCGTCGACCTCGCCGCGCTCCGTCAACACGATCGCCGGGAGCGTGCGCAACGTCGCGTCGGACCGAATCGCCTTGATCAGACCGAACCCGTCGAGCTGCGGCATCACCACGTCGGTGATCAGCAGATCGGGTCGAACGCGTCGGGCCGATTCGAACGCCTCGCGACCGTTCGCCGCGACGTCAACGTCGTATCGATCGGACAAGAGGCGGCGAATGAACGCGCGCATCTCCGCATTGTCGTCGACGATCAATACGCGCCGGCGCGATGCGTCGGAGAACGCCCCGTCCGAGATCATGGAATGCGTTGCGCCCGGTGTGAGATGGAAGCCCTGGTCTCGCTCTGGATGGATGATACGCCGATGCGCTCGGTCACGCGATGCCTGACGACGGAGTCGAGATGACAAGACCGCCCGCCGCACGCTATACTCTGGACGCGCCAAGCTACTCGGGAGGAGTCTCTGTCGAATCCGTCGCGCCGCGGCTTCAAGCTGGCGGTGGGCCTCGCTGCGGCGCTGGCGCTGGCGACACTCATCGGCGTTCGCGCGGTCGATCTGCGCGCACAGCGACAGCAGCAGTTTTACGCGGCAGACCGCCGCGCCGCGAACCTCTCCGTCGTGTTGGCCGGATACCTTCGGCAAACCTTCGCCGCCGCCGACGCATCGCTTCGGCAACTCGCCTTGCACAGTCAACGCATTGGCGGCGCCGAAGCGGACAACTCGGTCTGGTTGCCCGCGCTCGTGTCCGCCCGCGCCGCGCTCACCGCCGTCGGATCGATTTCCGTCGTCGACAGCAGCGGCACGATTCGCCACTCGACGCAGCCCGTGATCGTCGGCCAGTCGCGCCGCGACCACTACGTGTTCCGCCGGCTGGCTGCCGACACGGCCGACAATCTGGTCGCAGACACGCCATTTCGCACTGTTGCCGGCCGCCTTCAATACGTGATCCCGCTCGGGCGGCGTCTCTCGGCACCGGACGGCCAGTTCCGCGGCATTATCGTCGCCACGTTCATCCCCGACGAGCTTCGCGACGTGTTTCGCTCGGCCGACGTTGGCGCGATGGGCGTCGTTACAGTCTTCCACCGCGACGGATTCATCGTCTTACGTGAGCCGTCGGGCGAGAACCCGATCGGCCAGACCGCGACGACGCAGCCGTTGTTCGCCGCCGCGCTGCGGGCCACCGGGAGTGGCGCGTTTCGCGGACCCTTAGAAGCGAATGGTCCGATTTTCCGAACGGCGTTTCGAGGGCTGCCCAACCGCGACCTCATCGTTGCGGTGTCCCTGCGAGAGGATGAGCTTCTCGGAGAATGGCGGCGCGACATCGCCACGTCCGTCGTCGCCGGCGTGTTGTTCGCCAGTGCCCTGGGCGCGATTCTCGTTCTCATTTTCCGTGAGACCGACACGCGCCTGGCTGCACAGGAGACCTTGAGCCGTTCGCAACGCCTCGAGTCAATCGGACGATTGACCGGCGGCATCGCCCACGACTTCAACAATCTTCTCACGGTGATCCTGGGCAACGTCTCGCTGATCAAGGACGGCCTGGGGACGGACACGAAGGAAGCGACCGAAGAATCCGCCGCGCAAATCGAACGCGCCGCGACCCGCGGGACCGCGCTCATTCGACAATTGCTCGCCTTCGCGCGACGTCAGCCGCTCCAGCCTCGCAGCGTCGACCTCGAAGCGCTCGTCTGCGATGCCAAGCCGATGCTCGACCGCATCCTCGGCGAAGATGTCACGCTGCACACCGATATCGATTCACACCCGCGCCCGTTTCTCGCGACCGTCGACCCCGTCGGCGCCGAGAGCGCGCTGCTCAATCTGTGCATCAATGCGCGCGATGCGATGCCGAACGGCGGAATCATCAGAATTGAGCTCGGTCGTGTGGTGTTCGACGAACATCACGCGCGCGGTAACGCCGACGTCGCGCCCGGCTCATACGTCACGATCAGCGTGAGCGACACCGGAACAGGTATTCCCGATGAATATCTGCCGCACCTGTTCGAGCCGTTCTTTACGACGAAGGAAGTTGGGCGCGGCACCGGTCTCGGGCTCAGCATGGTGTACGGCTTCGTGAAACAATCCGCGGGGCTCGTGAAAGTCGACACCCAGGCTGGTCGCGGTACGACGGTGAAGCTCTTTTTCCCCGAGGCAACCGACGCGATCGTTCCGCCGGCCATCGACAAAGCCGAGGACGTCGCGCGCGGCAACGGTGAGATCATTCTTCTCGTCGAAGACGAGCCCGATCTCTTGGCGCTCGCGTCGCGCTTTCTCGAGGAGCTTGGCTACCGCGTCATTCGCGCCCCGAATGGCGTCGTGGCACGCGAGATCGCCGACCGCGAAGCGCGAATTGACTTGTTGTTGACGGACATCGTGATGCCCGGCGGTATGAGCGGACGACAGCTGGCGAAGGAGCTGCGCATGAAGCATCCTGGCCTCCCGGTCCTCTTCATGAGCGGGTACTCGGACGACCTCAACGCGCGCGAAGTCCCAGTGGACGAGTCGGTCGTCGTCGCCAAGCCATACGATCGCGGACGGCTCGCCGCGGCGGTCTCGGACGCGCTCAGAGATTCATTCGCCTCGCCAACGCTTCGAATCGGGAATGACCTCGCATCGGATCCATGAGTGGATTCACATTCACGTACGCTAGCCAACCCCGGCGATCGTCGTACGCGCGCTCCGCCCAATCGATCGCGCGGTCGACGTCACCCAGACCGAGGAGGATCGTCGCGAATGCGACGGGCGAGACGTAGCCAACCGCGGCGTGCGACTCAAGCTCGGCCAGGAGTGCCAGCGCCTCGTCGCGCTTTCCGGCGCGAGCCAAGGCGTAACCGAGCGACGCGCTGGTGTACGTGCCGGCGCCCGGCATCGCCGCCGTTTCGCGCAGCACGCGTTCTGCGTCGGCGTGCTTGTTTTCCAAACTCAGCGTCACGCCCAGGACGCGAAACGTTTCCTCCGCGTTCGGGTTCATCGTGATCGCACGCTCCAGGTGGTAGCGCGCCTGCTCATAGCGTCGCGCATAGAGGTACGCCCAGCCGAGTGAGCGACGCGCTGACACGGAGCCAGGATCGAGCTCGATCGCGGTATGTCCCTCCACTAACGACTCGCCGGTCGCCCCGAGCGCCGAAAGTAGGAACGCGTACCATTGATGCGCCGTCGCGTAACGCGGATCCAGCTCGATCGCGCGGCGGAACTCCTGGCCGGCTGCCGCCCAATCCCAGTCATAGGCGAAACGGCACCATGCGAGCGACGCGTGCGCTTCGGCGAGCGAATCGTTGAGCGCGATCGCTTGCAGCGCATATTTCTTTGCTTGCGCGAAGCCTTCGTCGACCGGTACGCTCCGATAGTCCACGTGCAGCGCGTAGCAGTCGGCGAGCCCTGTGTACGCCAGCGCGTACGACGGATCCACGGCGATCGCTTGCTCGAAATATCGGATGCCCGCCGTCACACCTTCCTGCGTGCGCCGGTTCCACTCGTAGCGGCCTTTGAGGTACAAGCCGTAGGCGCGCACGTTGTCGGTGTAGTGCTGGACCGGCGCCGGCGCGAGATCGGCGAACCACGTCGCGCGCAACGTGTCGACGATCGTGCGCGCAATCTCGTCCTGAATCGCGAAGACGTCGTCGAGACGGCGGTCGTACCGCTGCGACCAGAGGAGCCGCCCATCCGAGGTCGACGTGAGTTGCGCCGTGATACGAAGCTGCGAACCCGAGCGGCGCACCGTTCCCTCCAGCACCACCGAGCAGTCGAGCAGCGAACCGATCGCGCGAACGTCTTGTAGCTTCCCCTTGAGCGCGAAGACCGACGTCCGCGACGCCACGTGAATCCCTTCGACCTTGGCGAGCGCGTCGATCAGCTCGTCAGTGATGCCATCGCTCAGATACTCGTTGTCCGGATCGGGGCTCGCGTTGACGAACGGCAGCACGGCAATGCTTCGCGTCACACTTGCCGCGATGTAGCCGCGCGGCGCCACGTCGGTCGCAAGGGCGGCGCAGAACTCGGCGACCGTCGCGAAGCGGAGTTCGGGATCCGACGCGAGCGCGCGCGCGATGGCGTCGTCGATCGGAACCGGCACCTCGGAACGAAGCGTGCGCACGCGTCGCGGCGTCTCGGTCACGTGCTTGGCCATCGTCGCACGCGCCGATGTGCCGCGATGCGGCGGCTCGCCGGTCAGCATCTCGAAGAACACGCAAGCCAAACTGTAGACATCGCTGCGAACGCTGAGGGTTCGTTCGCCGCTCGCCTGCTCCGGACTCATATACTCCGGCGTACCGAGCGTGATGCCGGCGGCGGTGACGCTCTCCAGATCGTCGTCCTCTTCGCAGAACGCGCGCGCGATGCCGAAGTCGGCGAGCAAGGCGTGTCCATCGGCGAACAGGATGTTCTCGGGCTTGACGTCACGGTGCACGAACCCCGCGCGGTTGGCGAAGTCGAGCCCATCGCCGACCTCGTGGATAATCCGGATCGCGTCTTGAATCGAGAGACGCCCTTCGCGGCGCAGGCGATCGCGCAACGATCCGCCGGGAATGTAGACGGAGACGTAGTACAACATTCCGTCGGCTTCGCCGGAGTCGATGAGCGGAACGAGATGCGGATGCGACAGCCGCGCCACGATCGCGATCTCACGCAGGAACCGATCGGCGCCGAACGTCGCCGAGAGCTCGGGGCGGAGCACCTTGACGGCGACCTGTCGTCCGTGCTTGCGCTCCTCGGCGAGATACACCGTCGCCATACCGCCGTGTCCAAGCTCCCGCTCGATGATGTATTGATCGACGAGCGACGAATTCGGCAGCAATGCCGCCACCGGTGCGGCGTGGTGTGGCAGCGAGGACGACTCGGTCACGCTGTTCAATCTACTCGGCGGAATCTCTCACAGCTTGACATTTAAGTGATTGCTTGAATATTTCGATCCATGCCCAAACCGGCGACCGTCGACGTCTACCACGCCATCGCCGATCCTCGGCGACGAGAGATCTTGGAACTGCTCGGTCACGGAGAGCAGCCCGTTCATGATCTGGTGAGCCAATTCGATGTCTCGTTCGCCGCCATCTCGCAACACCTCGGCGTCTTGCGCGAGGCGGGACTCGTGGTGCGGCGGCCCGACGGCCGATCGCGCCTCTACACCGCCACACCGTCCGGCCTCAAGGAGGTCTACGACTGGACCGCGCAATACCGCGACTACTGGCGCGGCAAGATCGGACGCCTCAACAGATACCTCGACGAACACCCGTGAATCTCGACCTGCACTACACCGAAGTCTTGCCGCACTCGCTGCCGCGAGTATGGGCCGCTCTCACGACTGCCGACGCGTTGCGCGAGTGGCTCATGGGCAGTGACTTTGAGCCACGTGTCGGAAAAGAGTTCCGATTTCTCTGCCCGCCGTCGCCGGGTATTCGCGGCTATGTCGAATGCAAGGTGCTCGAGCTCGAGCCGATGCGGCGTGTCGTCTGGTCGTGGCTGAGTACCGATACCGGTGAACCCACGATCGTCACGATCGAGCTCGAGTCGGTCGATGGCGGAACCCAACTCACGCTCCGACATCGCGGCGAAACCGCAGCCGATGTCCGCGACCGCACCGCCGCTGGATGGACGCAGAAACTCGCCGAGCTTGCGCGGTACCTCGGCCGCAACTCGGGTGGCGCCTGAACATCAACAGAGATCTCCCATGACAACGCATCGAGTCGTGTCACACGATGAATGGATCGCCGCGCGCAGGCAGTTGCTCATCAAGGAAAAGGAGTTCACCCGTCTGCGCGATCAGCTCAGCCAGCAGCGACGCGATTTGCCCTGGGAGCCCGTGAGCAAGGAGTACGTGTTCGACGGACCGAACGGGAAGCAGATCTTGTCAGAGCTCTTCGATGGCAGGAGCCAACTCATCGTCTACCACTTCATGTTCAACCCGAAGGACGAGGTCGGATGCCCGCACTGCTCGTTCTGGGCCGACAGCTTCAACAACGCCGTTGTCCACCTGAACCAGCGCGATGTGACGATGGTGGCGATCTCGCGCGCGCCGTACGCCAAACTCGCCGCCTACGAGCAACGGATGGGTTGGACGTTCAAGTGGCTCTCGTCGGGCGACACCGAGTTCAACTTCGATTTTCAGGCGTCGTTCACCCCGCAACAAGTCGTCGACAAAGAGGCCCTCTACAATTTCACGATACAGGACCCGGGCGGTCCGGACCGCGAAGGCCTGAGCGTCTTTTTCAAGGACTCAGATGGCCAGATCTTCCACACCTATTCGGCGTATGCGCGCGGCATCGACATGATCAACGCCACGTATCAACTGCTCGACTTGGCGCCCAATGGCCGCGACGAGAATGGTCGCGGGCCGTACTGGGTGCGCCGCCACGACGAGTATGCCGCTAGACGTACCCGATCGCGGGCGACAGAGCAATCTGGCTCCGCATGAACGTGCCGCTGCCGCGCGCGATCTGACGATCGGCGGAGTCAAGCACCTCGGCGTCGGCAATGATCAGGTTCTTCGATTTGTGAACGACCTTGCCGGTGGCTCGCATCTCGCCATCGGAGATGGGACGAGTCAGATACAGGCTATACGTCACCGTGAGCACGAACACGTCGAGGACGAGCGAGTTCGCCGCGAAGAACGCCGCGTCGTCGAGCGCCTTGAAGTAGACCGAGCCATGAACCGCGTTCGCGGCGTGGAAGAAATCGGGCTTCATGGGCATCGTGATCTCGGCACGCCCCTCCGAGAGGTGCAGCACGGGTTCGAAAATCCGATTGATCGGCGCGCCGTGATACATGCGCTCGAGCTTGCGAAAATGCTCATCGTTCGATGTCATGCGCGGCGCGGCAACCCTCTCTCGATTTCGTGCGCCGAGCGGAGCGCTACGGCGCAGAACGTCAGCGTCGCGTTCGCGCAGCTTCCGCTTACGCTCGCCGGCGCGCCGACGACGAACAGATTCTCATGATCGTGGGCGCGTCCCCATGAGTCCACGACGCTCGTCGCCGGGTCGCTGCCCATCCGGCATCCGCCGGCCGGATGATCCTGGAAGTTATCGACTGACGTCCGCAGCAGCTTGCCATCGCCCGCCTTCGCCATCGCCGCGAACAACGCGCGAATCGAGTCCTCGGTTTGCGCCCGAAGCGCGACCGACTCCGGTGCGTCACGAAGTGCAAGCTTGGGAAGTGGGTCGCCCCATTGATTCTTGCGCGTCGCGTCCAGCGACAGTTCGCTCGCGCGGTCCGGGATCACGTCATAGTACGCACGTACGCGCGCCGCGCCCGTTTTCGCTCGCTCGCGCCAGTCCTTGAGGATCGCGTCGCCGAGCATGAGCGCGCCATTGTCGTCGGCGAGACGCGGCGTCCGACCCACGGACGATTCCCACACACGAAGATCGTGGCGAATGAACGTGCTGCCTTGCTTCGGGCGCATGAACTGCTTCGTCACCAAGCTGTGCTGCTCGTTCATTCCGGGATAGAGACGCAGCGGCAGCTCGACGTAACCCTGAACGTTGCGATGACCGGTGAGATACTTGCCGACGAGCCCGGACGCGTTTGCGACGCCGTTCGGCGCGCCAGTCTGTGCCGACAGCAAAAGCAAGTGCGAGCTCCACGTATAGCCGGCCGCGACGACGAACAGCTTCGCATGGAATTCGATCGGCTGCTCGGGGTGATCGCGATCCACCGCGACGGCGTGCGAGATCGTCTTCCCGCTGGCGTCCAGCGCGAGCTTCCGAACGAGCGTGCGCGGAACGAGACGGATCCTGTTCGCGCGCCGCAGTGCGCTCCAGGTGAAATCCGGCGAATACTTGGCGCCGATCGGGCAGATCGGCGAGCAGGTGTCGTTGCGACAGCACTGGGCGCGACCGCGATACGCGACGGAATTCTTCGCCGATGGTTGACTCCACATGGCGATCTCTGCCTTCGACGCCCAGCTCTTGAGTATCTCGAGATTATACGTGAGCGGGAGCGCAGGCATCGGGAACGGCTTGCCGCGCGGATCGAGCTCGGTCGGTCCCTGTTCACCCGCTACGCCCATCAACTCCTCGGCCTCCTGATAAAACGGGTCGAGGTCGTTATACGAGATCGGCCAGTCCGTGCCGACGCCGTACATGCTCCGATGCTTGAAATCCTCGGGCGAAAAGCGCGGCGTCACTCCACCCCAATGCATCGCCAGCCCGCCGACCTGCATCGAGCGTGATTGCAACGGACCTTCGATCTCGTAGCCTTCGAGGTGATCGCGTCCCCAGGGATTCTCGCCATAGCGAAGGAACCGCTCGCGCATCGCGGCGCGCTGCGGAAGTGAAATCGTCTCGTCGCCCGCCTCGACGACGACGAGCTTCGCCGAGGTCGTGCGGGCCAGCCGGTCGGCGACCATCGCCGCGCTGATGCCCGACCCGATGATGCACACGTCGCTCTCGATCGCGTGGCGCATCAGCGTTCTCTCAGCTTGATCATCGGCAACGGTTTGCGCGACGACGCCGACAGCGGTCGGCAGGTCTGCCGTCCGATCTGCGCGCTGTAGCACAAGTCATTCGCCGCCGAGCTGTCATAAAAATGCGCGAGCAACGCGACCGCGACGTGAGTCGCGTCGGCGACTGAGGGCATGCGATCGAGCCGCTGGCCTTGTAACGCGGCGCGAACGAGGTCCGCGCGCTGCGTGACACTCAACTCGCTGAACCGCCGTTGGTGCATGCTCCGCGCCCGAGCCTCGAGCTCGTCGAGCTGCGACGTCCAGCGGGTGAGTGGAGTCGGTCCGGTCGACCGGAGGCGCGAGGTGCCGTACCCGTGCACCAACTCGGCGTTCTCGTGGTACGTCGCTCCCCAGTCACGGAACTCGCGCGCCACTCTCGTTATTCCGGTACGACCCAACTCCGAGGGCAGCACGGCCGCCGCCAGCGCATCGAGAGTCGCGGGATCGGACTCGAGGTGCAGCACCGCCGCGGCGTGGGCGCGACGGACGAGGACCGTGAGCGGAAGCGCGGCGGCGAGAGAAGAAAGAAAACTGCGGCGGGAGAGCATACCGACTCCGATTCTGAGGCCGCGCGTTTTGTTCGGTGGACTCCGTGAACGGTCAAGAACCGTCGTGGTCCATCAGTGACCGGATAACTGGAAACTCACAACGAAAACCGAAGACGTAGAGTTCGGAAACGGAAAACGCGCCGTCGGATTTTACCGAATCCAGTGCCCCAACCGCGTCCATCGGATATCCGTAATGAACGACACCGGCCGATCGCTCACCTGCCCACTGCACTGATCCGTCCCCTCACCGGCTCCCGGTACGTACGAGTAATACACGAACAACGGCCGCCCGCGAATGTTCTCCTTTGGCACCACGCCCCAATACCGGCTGTCCTTCGAGCAATACCGGTTGTCGCCCATCATGAAATAGTGATGGGCGGGAATCAGCAGCGGTCCCCAATTGTCGTGGCTGGGCTGCGCCGGTGGCGCGCCGAAGCGCGACCCCTTGATCTCGACCTTGTGCTGCCAATCGAAGTCAGGGTTCACCTCGTTCGGATCACCCTTGTAGTTGTTCGCCGCGAACCCCTGATGCTGCGCGATACCGTTCAAGTACAGGACACCGGCGCGCATGTACAGCGTGTCCCCTGGCATCCCGATCAATCGTTTCACCAGCGTCGGCGTGAAGTCCGGCGCGTTGTCGGCCTGATAGGGCGACACGAAGACGATCACGTCCTGATGCTTGGGATCGGTGTAGCCCGGTAGATGTGAGTTCGTGAACGGAATGGTCGGCCCGTAGGCGAGCTTGTTGACGAACAGCCAATCGCCCACGAGCAGCGTTGGGATCATGCTGCCCGACGGAATGCGAAACGCCTCGACGAACAACGTCTTGACGAACAGGTAGATCAAGACCGCGCCGGCGAGCGACTTGAAATTTTCCCACAGCCACCGACTGAATGGCTGCGACGTCTTTTTCCCCGCGCCGCGCGCTTGCGCGACGACGTTGGGCTTGGGTTTGGCTTTTGCGGCGGGTTTTGCCATGGGAGCGGTGGAGCGGTGAACGGCCGGCGCGATACAACCTCGGCCGACGCTCAATCTAGTTGTCGGACGATGGCGAGACACCACCGGTTCCACGTCCGACGTCCCACAAATGCAGCGGGGGGACGTGCGCGATGCACGTCCCCCCGAGTGCAGACCGGCGACATTACTTGATGTGCTTGTTGACGAGCTTGGTCATCTCGAACATCGAGACTTTGCTCTTGCCACCAAACACCACACGGAGCTTGTCGTCGGCATTGATCATGCGACGCTCCTTCGCATCCTGGAGGCCATTCCGCTTGATGTAGCCCCAGAGCTTTTTCGTGATCTCGGTGCGCGGAATCATATTGGCACCGACGATCGCACTGAGCGCAGCGTCTGGCTGTTTTGGCGCCATGAACGCCGCATTCGGCACGCGCTTCGCGCCGCCCTTCTTCTTCGCGGCCTTTCTCGCGCCGCCCTTCTTCGCCGCGCGGCCTTTCTTACCGCCCTTCTTCGCGCCGCCCTTTTTGGCGGCCTTCTTTCCCTTCTTTGCAGCCATTCTCTCTCCCGGTAGATGGAATGGTTGGGGAAAAACTCCCCTGAAGTGTGCCGATTCTCCCTATGAAAACCGACCCCCTTCGACGGCGAAAGGTATAATCATCGGCGTAGGACGCAATAGGGAATGTGCATTTTCCCCTCTGAGAAGCGCCCATTTCTCCTATGAAAACACCCCGCGCTCGCTCGAGAATTGACCGATTTCCCCTCTGACGCGGTCAGCGAAACTGCTCGCTCAACCAGTCGACGATTGCGCCAAGTACCTCGGGACGAACGCGCAACGAAGGCAGTTTTCCATAGTCAAAACTGCCCGTTGCGTCGGCGACAAAGAGGTGATTCGTCGCGGGGAAAACGCGAACAGCGACCCGTGAATTGCCTCCGGCACGAAACGCTTTTGCGAGCTTCTCCGCCTCCGACGGCGGCACCTGGCGATCGGTCGCGCCGTGGAGAATCAGCACCGGCGTCTTCACCCGCCGCGCGATGATCGACGGATCATACTCGAGGAAAAACTTCATCCATGGCATCGATGCCGCGAGTGAATCGGTCGCCCTCGCCGATTGCGCGAGTGCTGCCTCGCGGGCAGCGCCGGTGAGATGCACCATGCTGTCGACGGCGTATACCTGCTGCGCACGAAGAATCTCCCGCCCCGTCGACGCGGTCCCCGCCATGAGTACGATCGCGCGCAGCGCCGTGTCGGTCGACGCAACCATCGGCGCGATCAGTCCACCCTCGCTGTGGCCGACGAGCGCGATGCGCGCCGGATCGATCTCCGGTCGCGTGTGCAGATACGCCACGCCGGCACGAATGTCGTCGGCAAAGTCCTGCGACGTGACCGTCCGCGAACCGACATCCGATCCGTTGACTCCACGATCATCGAGACGCAGCACAGCGATGCCACGCCGACCGAGCGTATCCGCAAGCTCGCGAAACGGGCGGTACCCCTTGAGCGCGGTCGACTCTTCGTCGCGATCCTCCGGCCCGGAACCCGTGATCGTCACCACAGCCGGCGCGCGGCCCGTCGCTCGTGCGCGTGGAATCGTCAGCGTCCCACTCAGCCGCAATCCCGCTGACGTCTGCACGACGACCTCCTCCGCGGTGTACGGCGCGCCCGGCGGCGCCGAATAATCGCGACGCGATGCGACGAGCGCGTCAAGCGCACCACCGCGGACGATCGTCAGTCCGCGCGCCGGCATCCCACCGCCTTGAAGGCGCCCTGTGGGAGACACCGCGAGACGCATCGACGCGCCGGCGTAGTCGAGCGTCGCCGAGTCCGAACCGATCCACGTGACGACTGCGGGGAAAGGTTGCGGCGCACCTACGATGAACACCGGGAATGATTGCTTCGTGCCGCCCATCGCACGGGCATGAATCGTCACCTGCTCCATGAACGCGATCGATGGATTTACGAGCGCGAGCGCGCCCATCGCGCTCGGAATGTGCGCCGGCGACGCGCTGCCGATCTGCGCCACCACACTGTCGCCGTCGATCACGAACGTCGATTGATCGCCGACGGTATCCGCCACCGATCGATAATACCGCGTCACGAGTTTGGTGATCAGTCCGTTCGGGGCGAGCGTGGCGACATACGTCATGCGTCCGCCACGCCCACGATCGAGGAACTCGCCACTGAGCTCGGCCGGCGTTCGTGCGCTTCGCTCGACGATGATCGTGTCTGTCGTTCCGACGACCGTGCGCGAGATGAGATAGAACGACGCGCGCTCCGGCGACTGAGCCGACGCGGCACCCGAAAGCATCAGCGCCGACAGCGCGAGTTGGATTTTCATCGTGACGTCTCCTGTCTCCATACGACGTAGGAATAGATCACCGAGCCAAGCGCGGCGCCGGCGATGCAGACCATGACGAGCGGACCGGTCACCTCCGCGACGAGCGCGCCAATGACGATCGCCACGCCGGCTGCCATCATCAGGTACCCGCCGACCCGGTGCGTTCGCTCCCACACACGCTCGTTGCTGAGCGTCCACGGCGTCCGAATGCCGAACCACCAGTTCGATCGCGCGCGCGGAAGTTGATTGCCGACCGCGATCAGCATCACGCCGAGCGCGATCGGCATCACGCGGTGAATCGAAATCGGCGCCCCGAGTGCCGCGCCGAGCACCGCGAGATGGATCAACGCGACCACCGTGAGCACGGCGCCGATCACGAAGTCGTAGGTCGGCTGAAACTTGGCGTAGTTCGCGCGACGGGGATCGATCGCCGGCAGGCCACGCATCACGCCCCACAGCACGAGTAACACGATCGGCATGAGAAACGCCGCGCTCCCGCGCGATTGCCAGCCGTTCACTTGCCCTTGAAGATTCCAATGACTCGGCACCGTCTCCGGCAGACGCGGATACGCGACCGCCGACGCGATCGCCGTCACAGCGATGAGGACAGCCGGGTACCACTTACGCATGGCGGTTTCCTCCGCGTTTGCTCGGCTTTGCGCTCGGCTTCACCCAGTCGAGCATGTGCTCGATCAGATCGTCGAACACCGTGGTGTTGAGTTCATACACGATTTGCTGTCCCTGACGCTCGGAGATGATGAGCCCCGCGTCGCGGAGTTGCCCCAAGTGTCGCGACACGGTCGCCCACGCCGTGGGGAACTGATCGGCAATCTCGCCCGACGTGCGCGGCCCGTTGCGCAGGAACCGCAGGATCTCGCGGCGCGTGGGGTCGGCCAGGGCTTTGAAGGCGGCGTTCATGGCTGAAGTTATTGCGTACTTAGCTAAATACGCAAGTATTGACTGCCGAGTTTCGCCGGTTAGACGAAACTGTCCAGCAGCGCCATCATCTGCACGTCGTACGGATCCGGGCTCGCGTCGTCGTCGCCGATCTCCATGTTGAGTTGCGGCGTCTCGAGGATGAGCGGGATCCCGTGCGACCGCCTGTCGGCGAAGAGCTGGCGAAACGGCTCGACACCGATCTGTCCATCGCCGATCAATACGTGGCGATCCTTGTTCGACCCCAACGCGCCTTCACTGTCATTGAGGTGAACGAAGCCCGGCGCCTCGCCCGTCTCTTCCTCGAATTCGTCGAGGATTTTTGAAATCGAATCCTCCGACGCCCGCAGATCGTAGCCTGAGGCGTACAGGTGACAGGTGTCCAACCCGTAGCCCGTCCGCGTCCGCATCGCTTTGGGAACGTGCCGAAGAATCGCGCCGACTTCCGCCGCCGTTTTGGCGAAGGTGCGGCCCGCGCCCGCAGTGTTTTCCACGAGAACGCGCGTCGTGCTTCGCGGAACGTGATCGAGCGCGTGCACGATCGCGCCCGCCACACGCTCAGCGGCGGCTTCACGATCGTCGTCCGTTGCCGCCCCGGGATGAAAGCAGATCGCGCCGAGTCCGAGTGCCGATGACCGCTCCAGCTCTTTCGCCAACCCGCCGCGCGCGCGCGACGACTTTTCTTCCTCGGGCGTCGCCGTGTTCAACACGTACGCGGCGTGCGCGACCACGAACTTCGGATCGATCTTCGCCTCGGCGAGCGCGCCGCGGAATCGCTCCACACGCTCAGCCTTGATCGATATCTTGTCACCGTAATACTTCGGGATCGCGGTGAAGATCTGCAGCGCCTTCATGCCCGCGGCGCCCGCGCGACGCGCCGCCATGTGAATTCCACCGTTGTCGATCGTGTGCGCCCCGAAGTAGTGAGTCACGTCGCGTGTTCCGTGAGAGCGGGTGAGAGAATCTGCGTGTGAAGCGAAATGTCGTTTCTGCCTAGAATTTGGGGCGACGGTCCCGCGCGGTCGGCATCACGATGGACCGGATCGCCTCGATGACCAACGCCGGTGCTTCGCGTTGCAGATAATGACCGTGAAGTGTTTCGACGACGTGTCGCGTGCCTGGATGTTCGCGCGCCCATCGACGGTGTTCACTGACCCAGAGTGACTCGATGGGCTGTCCAGTGCCCGGCGGTGCGTGGCGCGTGCTCGTCAGCAGAACCGCCGGCACTGCCGGAAGAGGCGGCGCCTGGAGCATCTCAGCTACGTCCTGATCGAACACTCGTAACTCGGCTTGCACACCGGCCGGCGCCGAAGCCATCTGTCGCTGCTGTTCGCCGAGCATGAGCCGATACTCTGGGAGCGACTCGGCGCGCACATAGAAACTCGCGATGGAGGGATCGACGAGGACGAGACCGGAGACCTCGCGTGGGTAGCGCGCCGCGTAGAGTTGTGCAATGAACCCGCCCAACGAATGGCCGACGAGTAGATAGGGCGGGCGAAGCCCGGCGTGTGGTGCGAGCGCGTGCAGCTCGTCGGTCATGCGCGAGACGGTGCGCGGCGCCTCGCCTGGAGCGGACTTCCCAATACCAGGTCGGTCGTACGCAAGGACGCGCGCGAACGTGGCTACGGTCGGCTGTACTTCAGTCCACGGTCGAATCCCATCACCCAGCCCAGAGACCAGAATCACCGATGGTCCCGATGCCCCAAGCACCCGGAAATTTATCGGGGATCCGCCGACAACCGAGTCGAGAACGCTGAGGTCCGCGGGCGAGGGCCCCGGCCCCGCCTGCGGTGTGGCACGACTCCCACTTCGAGTACAGCCCCACACCGCGCACAGCGCCGTAATTAAGATTCCGCGAATGTATTGACGCATCTGAGTTCCCTCATGTTCGAGCTGTCGCAAACGAGGCGTCCGTCATCCGTCATTGGATGCGCCCCACACGCACGACCCGCGTCGCCGCGCTGTCGCTCGAGCGGCGCGTCGCCCACGCCACCGCCAACACGCGCCCCGACAATGCGACCGCGGGTGCCGTGGAGACATCCACGTCGCGCGACGCGGTCGCGTGCCAGGTGAAGATGTGACCCTGCGCCACCGAGTACGCAACCGCGACCTGCTGCCGCGAGCCGTTCGGGTCCTCATACGCGACGGCAACGTCGTCGCCCTCCGCCGCGATCGCCGTCGGCACTAGACGGTCGCCGTAGATGACCGCGACGGGTGCGTGCACCATCGAGCCCATCAAGTGCGCGAAGAACACGCCCTTTCCCTCGGGAGCGATCATCGAGTACGCGACGAATAGGTCGTCGCCCACCGTCGCCACCGTTGGCGGCGGGCGATTGCAACCGGCGGAACTGACGTCCGTCGTATCTACGGCAACCGCCCTATCCCAGTTCGTTCCCGAATCCGCCGAGCTGGCGATCAACAGCGTGGCGCTGCTGTCCTGTCGAACGTTCCACCATGCCGAGAACGTGCGACGACTCCCGGCCACGGCGCGCAGCGACGCCGTGCAAAGGCCAGGAACCGCCGGCGTTGCCACGACGCGCGGGAGGTCGGCAACGAGCGCGGCGTGACCGCTGGAGTCGACAATGAGCCGCGCAGGGCCGCTGATCTCGTGGAGCGCGACGGGGTCGCTCCAGTCGACTGGCGGCTTTTCGCAGGCGGCGCCGGTCGCGGCGGCAATCAGGGCCAGGCTCGACAGTCGACCTCGGAGATGCATGGGTGAGAAATAGCGAGCGCGGAAGGGACCGAGAAGCGGCAGAAATTCCGTTTCGAGCCTATTTTGCAGTAAGCCCACCAGCCAACGAGGATTGTTTCATGGCAGTGACCTCCGCACCTGACCGCCTCGCCGCGGAATCGGAGCAAGCCGAGCAGACCGTGACTCCGCGTTCGGCGCCGCTTGCCGGATTCAGCGGGACGCGTCGCGTCCCACCGCCAACCAACGATCCGATCAAGAGCTATGCGCCTGGCTCGCCGGAGCGGAAGGAGCTCAAGACACGACTGTCGGCGATGGCGAACGAACGCGTCGACATTCCGATCATCATCGGCGGACGAGAGATCCGCACTGGACAGAAGGCACACACGGTGATGCCGCACAATCATCGCCACGTGCTTGGCGATTGGCACAAGGCATCGACCGAGCACGTGAACTTGGCCGTCGACGCCGCGCGCGCGGCGCGCGCCGAATGGGGCAACTGGGCATGGGAAGATCGTGCCGCGGTGTTTCTCAGGGCGGCCGAACTGCTCGCGACGACTTGGCGCTCGACGCTCAACGCGGCGACGATGCTCGGCCAATCGAAGACCGTGTTCCAAGCGGAGATCGACGCCGCGTGCGAGTTGATCGACTTCTGGCGTTTCAACCCGGCGTACGCGCAAGCGCTCTATGATGAGCAGCCACAGTCGAACAACACGATGTGGAATCAGCTCGACTACCGTCCGCTCGAAGGATTCGTCTATGCGGTGACGCCGTTCAACTTCACGTCGATCGGCGGCAATCTGCCGACGGCGCCGGTGCTGATGGGCAACACCGTGATCTGGAAGCCCGCGTCGTCGGCGATGCTCTCGGCGTACTACATCATGCGTCTGCTCGAGGAAGCGGGGTTGCCGCCCGGGGTGATCAACTTTGTCCCCGGCGACGCGGCGGAGATCTCGAGCGTGCTCTTGTCGCATCGTGAGTTGGCCGGCGTGCATTTCACCGGCAGCACGACCGTGTTCAACAGCATGTGGCGAACGATCGGCGCCAACATGTCGAACTACGCGACCTACCCGCGCATTGTAGGGGAGACGGGCGGCAAGGACTTCATCGTCGCGCACCCGTCGGCCGATGCGCAGTCGCTCGCCGTCGCGATCGCGCGCGGCGGATTCGAGTATCAAGGTCAGAAATGCTCGGCGGCGAGCCGCGTTTACGTCCCGCGCTCGATGTGGAACGACGTCCGCGATCGTGTCGTTGCGATGATGGAAGAGATGCGTATGGGCGACGTGACCGATTTTCGCAACTTCGTCGGCGCGGTCATTGATGAGAAATCGTTCAAGAAAATCAGCGAGTATCTCGTCGACGCACGCTCGAACGCGAGGATCATCTCCGGTGGCGTCGCCAAGGGCGACGACGGCTATTTCATCAAGCCCACGTTGGTCCAGGCGAAGGAGCCGCGGTATCGTCTCCTCTGCGAGGAGATCTTCGGCCCCGTCGTGACGGCGTACGTGTATGACGACGACAAGTGGGACCAGACACTCAAGATCATCGACACGACGTCGCCGTACGCGTTGACCGGCGCGGTGTTCGCGAACGACCGCGCGGCCGTGCGCGAAGCGACGATGGCCCTGCGGAATGCAGCCGGCAACTTCTACGTCAACGACAAGCCGACAGGCGCGGTGGTCGGGCAGCAGCCGTTCGGTGGCGCGCGCGCGTCAGGAACGAACGACAAGGCCGGATCCAAGCTCAACCTCGTGCGTTGGGTGAGCGCGCGGTCGATCAAGGAAACGTTCTCGCCGCCGCGCGACTACAAGTACCCGTTCATGGCGGAGGAGTAGCGCTGTTCAAAGACTGGCGGCGCGAACGTCTTCGTGCGTTACCCTTTCCCGCCGAGTGGCAACGCATCATCGAGCGGAACGTTGCTGCCTTCGGTCGCCTGTCGCCGGAGGACCAGCGGGAGCTGCTCGGACATACGCAGGTTCTCCTTGCGGAAAAGCATTTCGAAGGCTGCGGTGGTCTCGAGCTCACGGACGAGATCCGCGTCACCGTCGCCGCTCAGGCGTGCATCCTGCTGCTGCACCGTGCGACGGACTACTATCCACGCCTGACGTCCATCCTTGTGTACCCGAGCGCCTACCTGGTGCCGGGCGAACGTCCAATCGGTGGCGGCTTGTGGGAGGAAAGCGACGAGATTCGGCTCGGGCACACGGCTCCTCGACTCGGCGCCTTAGTCGTCGCTTGGGATGATGCGCTACGTGGCGGGCGCGCAGTCGACGATGGCGATAACGTCGTGTTCCACGAGTTCGCCCATCAACTTGACTTCGAAGACTACGCGGTCGACGGCACGCCGCTCTTGGAATCCCGACAGTATCGGTCGTGGGCGCGAGTGATGAGCGCTGAGTACGAAGCGTTGCGCCGCGCAAGCAACAGCGGCGAACCAACGCTGATTGATCAATATGGCGCGAAGAATCCGGCGAAATTCTTCGCGGTGATAACGGAACTCTTCTTTGAACGCCCACGCGAGCTTCGCGGTAAGCACCCCGCGCTCTACGAGGAGCTTCGATCGTTCTATCATCAGGATCCGGCGACGTGGCAACCAGGTGACGGGTCGAGCATCGCCACCTGACGCGTCGCTGATAGGATTTGATAGACCTCTTACAAACTGGCCTCGCGACCATGAATGAAGAAGCGAGAGACTTTTTGGTGCGCCAGTTCGACATGTCGTGGAAGCTTGCCGCGTACCATCTGGACGGACTCTCGACCGCGGAATGTCTGTGGCGCCCCGCTCCGAAGGGCCCGCACGTGCGGCAGCTCGATGACGGGCGCTGGCAAGCCGACTGGCCGGACAACGAGAGCTACGATGCCGGACCGCCAAGCATCGCGTGGATCACATGGCACATCGGCTTTTGGTGGTCGATGGTGCTCGATCACTCGTTCGGCGGCGGGACTCTCGCGCGCGAGACGGTGATGTGGCCGGGCGATGCGCACGAGTTGCGCGCGTGGATCCTCGGACTCCGCGACCAGTGGCGAGCGGAGCTCGAGAGCATCAGTGATGAGGATTTGCGATCGACGCGCCGCACGGCGTGGCCGTACAAGGATCGGCCGTTCGGCGACGTCGTCGCCTGGCTGAACATCGAACTCACCAAGAACGCGGCTGAAATTGGGTTCGCGCGCTTCCTCTACGCCGTGAGATCCGATTGACAGCATCGTGGCGAAAGGCGCTACTCTTCCTCGAGACGATCGTGTTCACCGTCGTCGTGCCTGGCGCGGTGACGATCTGGATTCCGCGTGAGCTCCTCGGAATCTGGGGACAGACGTCTCCGAATCCGTGGTTGCCGCGGCATGTCGCCGCGCTCGTGCCGCTGACCGTCGGCTTTGCCGTCTACGTGCGATGCCTGTGGGAATTCGCGGCGCGCGGACGCGGCATTCCGGCGCCGATCGATCATCCGAAGCAATTGGTCGTTACAGGCCTCTATCAGTACGTCCGCAATCCGATGTACGTCGGCGTCCTGCTGTTCTTGCTGGGCGAAGCGCTGTTCTTTGCGTCGCGCGAATTCTTGCTCTATACGATCGCGTGGCTCGTCTTCATCCACTTCAATATCATCCTGTACGAGGAGCCGAACCTCCGGCGCAAATTCGGCTCCTCGTATGAGCGCTACGTTTCCGCCGTGCGTCGTTGGATTCCGGGAAGAAAGTATCACGACGGCTGACGCACTGTGACCACCTACTCGAGCGAACGCACCGCGTCCTCGAGCAAGTCCAACGCGTCTTGCAGACCCGCTTCCATGCCGGAATTGACGTGCATGTCGCGATGCGCTTTGAGCTTGTGGTCGACGAGCATCGTGAGCGTCGTTCGGCCGTCCTTCTCGCTGAATGTCATCGATGTCACCGCGCCCGCCTCGTCGGCGTTCGGTATGCCCTCGAAGACCTCGGTGTAGACGAGCCGCTCATTTGGGACGATCTCGCGGTACACACCGTGGAACGCCACCTCGAAGCCGCGATCCGTCATCATCACCCAACGCCACGTTCCGCCGACGCGAAGGTCCATGTCGGCCGTGGTCACCGTTCCTCGTTTGGCCGACCACCAGCGTTTGATCAATTCGGGCGTCGTCCATGCTTTGTAGACGAGGCGCTTGGGCGCGTCGAACTCGCGCTGAATCTGAACCTGGGTATCGCTCGGAAGCGTGACAACTGCTCGATGTCTAGCGGCGCTTGCGACCATGACCTTTCTCCTCTCGCTTGAGTTCTGTCAGCACATCATCGAGCGCCTCGAAGCGCTCGTTCCATGTCCGTTCGTACTGCTTCACCCAGTCGTGGATCTCCTTCAGCGGTTGGCCGTTCAGTCGATAGAGTCGCTGTCGTCCTTCGTCTCGTGACGCAACCAGTCCAACGGCACGGAGCACGCGGAGGTGTTTCGATACCTGCGGTTGCGCGAGGCCGAGCAACTCCACGAGATCGTTGACCGGTCGCTCGCCGCCGGTGAGCACGTCCAGGATCTCGCGTCGTCGCGGCTCTGCGACCGCGTTGAACGCATCCGCTGTTGTCGGCACTCTCGCCATGAAGCGAATATATTCCTATATGGGCATGTGTCAAGGCCTATTTGGTTGACCATGCACGACGCGCGACTCCATCTCGTGTAGTTCTCGCGCGCGCGCTGCTTCCGGGTAACTTCCGCCGTCATGCTCGTTCTCTCCCAAGCCGTCGTCGAACGTCTTCTCCCGATGCGCGAGTGCGTCGAGATCATGGCATCGACGCTCGCGACGCTGGCTCGCGGCGATGCAGTTCTGCCGCTGCGCACAGTCATCCGCCTCCCGCAAACCAGCAACGCGTTCGGCGTCATGCCCGCGTACCTCGGCGCGCCGAAGACCATCGGCGCGAAAGTCGTCACGGTGTTCCCCGGCAACCACGGCACCGACCTCGACTCGCATCAGGGCGCCGTACTGTTATTCGATCGCGAGAACGGACGTCTCGTGGCTCTGCTCGACGCGACGCCCATCACCACCATCCGCACCGCCGCCGTCTCGGCGGTCGCGACGCGACTCCTCGCACGAGAGAATGCGTCGGCCCTAGCAATCATTGGGTCCGGCGTACAGGCGCGTGCACACATCGAGGCGATGTGCACCGTTCGGCCAATCGCGTCGCTGCGCGTCTGGAGCCGGAACAGTGAGCACGCGCGCCGACTCGCCGAGTTCGCGCGCGATCGTTTTCATCTCGACGCGGCAGTGTCCCCAACTGGTGCCGATGCCGTCCGCGCCGCCGACATTGTTTGCACCGTCACGTCGGCGGCGTCGCCCGTTCTCCTCGGCGAGTGGCTCGCGCCCGGCACGCACGTCAACGCCGTCGGCGCCTGCACGCCAAACGCGCGCGAGATCGATTCCGCCGTCGTCATTCGCTCGCGCCTCTACGTCGACCGTCGCGAGTCGGCCCTCAACGAGCCGGGTGACATCCTCGTTCCGCTGAACAATGGCGAGATCGCTCCGGAGCACGTGGTCGCCGAGTTGGGTGAGTTGCTGATTGGACGCGGCGTTGGACGCCGCGACGCGCGAGAGATTACACTCTTCAAATCACTCGGCTTGGCGATCGAGGACTTGGCCGCCGCGGCGCACGTTTACGATCAAGCCGCGCGAACGGGCGCCGGCGTGAGCGTCGAGCTTGGCGGAGCGAGGCATGCGGGTCATTGAGCCGATCACGGTCGATGACATCCGCGCCGCGCGCGATCGCATCGCCTCGACGATAACGCGGACGCCGCTGGTTCGGCTCAACATCGATGCGGTGGCCGAGATCTATCTCAAGCTCGAGAATTTGCAGCCGATCGGCTCGTTCAAGATTCGCGGCGCAACCAACGCGATCAGGCTGTTGTCGCCCGACGCGCTGTCGCGCGGCGTATACACGGCGAGCGCCGGCAACATGGCCCAAGGCGTTGCATGGGGCGCGCGAGCATCGGGCGTGGTGTGCACGGTGATCATGCCCGACAGCGCGCCGCGGACCAAGCTCGACGCCGTGGCACGACTCGGCGCGGACATCATGAAGGTGCCCTACGACGAATGGTGGAAGACCCTCACCGATCACGGCCGACCAGGCATGCCTGGGACATTCATTCATCCCGTCGCTGACCGAGCGGTCATGGCCGGCAACGGAACGATCGGACTCGAGATCGTCGAGGACTTGCCCGATGTCGACGCCGTACTCGTGCCCTTCGGCGGCGGCGGTCTCGTGACCGGGATCGCTACGGCGATCCGCGCGCTCGCGCCCAACGCGCGTGTCTTCGGCTGTGAGGTCGAGACGGCCACCCCATTGCGTGCCGCGCTCGCGGCGAAGCAGCCGGTGATCGTCGAGCGTACGCCGAGCTTCGTCGACGGAATCGGAGGACGCGGCGTGCTCGATGAGATGTGGCCGCTTGTCTCGACACGAGTCGACGGAGCGCTCGTGTCGTCGATCGCGGAAACGATGAGCGCGGTGCGGCTATTGGTCGAGCGCGCGCGAGTCGTGGCCGAAGGGGCCGGCGCCGCGTCGGTGGCGCCGGCGCTCGCGGGTCGGGCTGGCGGCGGAAAGGTTGCGTGCGTTGTGTCGGGCGGAAACATCGATCTCGCCACGCTCGCCGACATTCTCGCACCAAAGAGCTCGTAAGCTGCGTTCGATCACCAGGTATTCGTGATAATTTGCCACGGGTGGCACCCAACCTGCCTCGACTGCTAGCGGCGTCACCGATGGGGCATCGATCGCTCGATCCGAAACACAGAGGCGCCGCCAACGCGAGGCTTCGGGGTGGTACTGATGCGAACCATCATTGACGCGGCAGGGATCGAGTGGACCGTGTTCGAGGTTAGACGCGACGGACAGACGACCGATCAGTGGTCATACTTGCCGGAGGAGTTCGAGGACGGCTGGTTGTGCTTCGAGTCGCAGTTCAGCAAGCGACGTCTCACTCCGGTGCCGCCGGACTGGCAAGCGTTCGACCATGAGAGGCTGGTGCGCATGCTCCACCAAGCGACGCCCGTCCGTCACACGCAGACCGGCGCCGAGGATCGATCGACGTCGCCCTAGCGCCGAGACGCGCTACGCCTTCATGGCTTCGGCTTCGCGCGTCCTATCGACCGATAGTACTCCTCGACATGCTGCTTGTATGCCGGCGGAACGTCGCCCGAGCGCTCGAGCAAGACTCGTGTCGAGTCGCCCTCACCCAGTCTGCGCCGCAAGCCGAATTCGAAATCTTTAAAGCCCTCGATCGTTTTCGCCCGCAGATCCGCCGCCGTCCGGGTATCCTCGAGAACATGCACGTCGGTCAGCTGACGGAGGCCTTGGATCGCACGATCCAGCTCCGCGGTCGGGATTCCTTGCTTCGCCATCTCATTGCGTAGCGCTTCGGCGTCGTTCAAGCGCTGTTGTGCTTCGCGACTGAATTGCTGCGCATCGTCTGGCGAAAGACGGCCCCCGTTGTTTTGCGGCGCTCCACCTCGCGGCGGACCACCGCCATTTGGCGCGCCACCGTTGGGCGTGCCACCGTTGGCCATCTGCTGTCCATTGGCGCGGCCTTGACCCTGACCTTGGCTTTGACTGTTCGACTGTTGTTGACCCTGACCGCCCTGACCTTGTTGTCCCTGCTGTCCCTGCTGTCCCTGCTGTCCCTGCTGTCCCTGCTGTCCTTGGCCTTGCTGTCCCTGCTGTCCTTGGCCTTGCTGTCCTTGTTGTCCTTGCCCCTGCCCTTGTTGTCCCGCGCTCTGTTGACCCTGTTGCTGACCGTTTTGTGCGCGCTGAGCCTGACCCTGACCCTGTTGGGCCGAGGTCTGACCGCGTTGGTTGTTCTGCGTTTGCTGACCTTGCTGGCCCTGCTGACCTTGGCGACCGGCTTGATTCTGGTCGCCACCTTGGGCCTGCTTGCTTTGCTGATCGCCGCCCTCGGCGAGGCGACGCTGGGCGCCGGGCCCACCTTGCTCCTGACGTTGCCGTATGCGCTCGTCCATCGACTCGAGACCGCGCACAAGATCGCGGGCGCGGTCGGCTGTCTGCGCCTGCTGGCGCTGTCCATTGCCGGCCTGCGCCGCGGCTTGCGCCTGTTGCAGACGTTGGCCGAGGTCCGCGATGTCGGCGCCGATCTGCTGCTCCGCGGAATTCAGCCAATCCGGCGGCGCGGTGCGGGCCTGCTGTTGCGTGTAGCGGAGTTTTTCTTCGACTTTGCGGCCACGCAATGTGTCTGCCGCGCTTTCCAACGCGCGTGAGACTTCGCGCTGGTCGCGCTTACCATCGAGCGCCATGCGATCGAGCTTGGATTTGAGATCCTTCACTTCATCGGCCATCGCGCCTTTCTGCTGAGCGATCGACTGCTGCAGCTGTTGCTGCGCGTTGGCGTTGCCCGCGCTCTGCCCGAGCTTCTGTACGTCCGACTGAACATTTTTCTCCTGCTCCGCGAGCTGCTGCGCCGCGCGCACCGCGTCGGCAACGTCGCGTGACGCGCGGCCCGACTTCTCTTGATCGAGCAGCCGTCGCGCCTCTTGCAGGTTATTGAGCGCTTGCGAGGCGTCTCCTCCCTTCTGGCCGTTCGCGGCGGCCCGGCGCATCGCGTCGGCGGCGTCCTGCAGCCGGCGCGCTGCGTCGGCGAGCGATTGATTCTGCTGCTCGCGCGCAAGGCGCTCGAGCTGACGCGCCTGCGCTTCGGTCTGTTGGGCAAGATCGCGCTGTCCCTGTCCGCCTGACGCGCCTGACGCACCCATGCGGCTCAGGCTATCCGCCTTCGCCCGCGCGCGATCGTTCTCTTGTTGCTGGCGAGCAGCGAGTTGACGCAGCTTCTCCAACGTCTCGTCGACTTGGTTGTTGGCCTGCTGTTGTTGGCTTTGTTGCTGGCCGCGCTGCACCGTTTCGTACTGGTTGCGCATCCGGTCCTTCTGCAACTCGAAGATGTCGGCAAGATCCTGGGCGTCGGTCTTGTTTCCGCCGCCACCACCTCCGCCGCCACCGCCCATCGAGACTTGTATTTCGCGGAACACCGCCTCGGCTCGCTGCAATTGTTGCAGCGCGCGTTGCTCCGGCTGGAGCGCCGATTGCGGCGATCCGCCGGACAGTTTTTTCTCGGCGGTATCCATCGCCGCCGCCGCCTTGGGAAGGATCTCGGAGATCTTCTTCCAATTGCTGTCCGATTGCGCGATGCCGCGTTCGACCAGCCGGCCGGCAAGCTGATTGGTCTGTTCGCGCAAGCGTTGCTGCGACAAACGCAGGGTGGCGAGGTTCTCCTCGAGCGTCTTCTTATCGGTTAGCGCGCTGTCGCGCGAGGTCTTGAACGTCGCGGCGATGATGTCACGCTCTTTCTGCGACAGCTGACCGGCGTCGTTCTGTTGGCCACCGCCGCCACCGCCCCCGCCTCCCTGCGCTTGCCGATAATCGTTCTCGTAGGGGCGAACCTGCATGAAGTAGATATCGGTCGACGCGTGCTGCGCGCCGCTGATCCCGTTGTTGTCGGTCGCGCGTGCGTAGTAGGAGACGACGTCGCCCGGCTCGAGCTTGAGTCCCTCGAGCATGAACGTGTAGCCGGCGGCGACATCTTTGATCGCGCGCGTGCCTTCGTGCAGCGGCGTCACGCGCTCGGTGGCGCCGTTAACGGAATACACGAGGTCGAGCTTCGCGACGCCGTAGTCGTCCTCGGCGCGGGCTTCGGTATAGACTTCGTCGACCGAGAGCACTTTCTGATCGCGGCCTGGCTTGGTGAACTGCACGGTGGGCGGCCGATCGGGCAGGACGTCGATCGTATAGTCGAGCGAGCCGGTGACCATTTTCCCTTGCGGTCCCTCGAGCTCGATCTTGTAAAAGCCAGGCGTCTCGACGCGCAGCATTGCCATGAGCTGGCCGTTTCCCGACGGAACGAGACGCAGCGTGTCGCCGCCATCGACGATGACCCGACCGCCGTTCGTCGGCACCGTGGGCGCGACGCGGATCCGCACCATCGTGCCTTTGAGCGCGGCGATATCGCCGGTGCTGTCGACATCGAGCGGCTCGAGCTGCGTGTACGCTGGATACCGATACTGCAGATCCATTCGCTTGACGTACGGCAGATTCGACACGTCGATCGTGTATGTCGTCGAGCGAACCCCGTTCGCCTCCACGGCGTACTGCGTCTTTCCACCGATGTCGAACAGCCGATACGCATAGCGGCCGGCGCTGTCGGGCATCATCGGCAGGCGCATCCAGTTGGCCGAATCGGCGCCGCGCACGAGGAGCTCGACGTTGTCCGACTGGAATCCGCGAAGGCGGGCTTCGAGCAGCTCGTCGCCACCTTTGGGGACGGTGACGTTGCCCGGCTCGACGAGAATGCTGAACAAACTGGCCGGCTCGGAGTTGTTCCAGGGCACGGTGACGAGACGAACCCCGTGCCGCAGCACGGGTGGACCGAACATGGTGATGAGGAACGCGGCGGCGGCGATCGCCGCCAGGATGCCGCCATTCGTGCGGAGCTCGCCGGCATCGATCGTCTTGCCGTCGCCGACGACGTGGACGCGCTCGAGCGCGGCCCGAGTCAAACGTTGAATGAACGCCGGTGAGCGGAGCCCCGTCGCTGGGGCGCCGCCGCCCCGATGCATCTCGACGGCGGTGATGACCGTCGCCTTGAGAGATTTCTCATGTTCCTCGAGATACAGGGCCACCTGTTCGTCGCGAAGTCGTGGGAGAAGCGGGAGAACGATGAACCAACCCGCGATGGCGAGGATCGCCACGACGGCCACGATTCGGCAGGTGAGGACCGACGCGTCGGAGTACTTGAAGTAGTTCATCGCGTATGCCGCCGCGGCGAGCACGAGCCAGCCCGCCGCAACCGTGATCGCGCCGCCGCGCAATGCCACCTTGGCGCGATAGCGATTCCGCACGCCCCGTACGACGCCGAGTAGCTCCGACTGCTCTCGTGGCAGCCCGTGTACGCTCTCCATCGTTCCCCCGTTTGTCAGATGTCATCCCGAGCGAAGCGAAGGATGTGCTGGGTTTCGAGCACAACAGATCCTTCGTCGCTTCGCTCCTCAGGATGACATGGCACTCACGACGACATCGCTTTCGATAGGCGGTTCGAGAGCATCGTCTCGGCGCCCATCAATAACAACGCACTAAGCAACAAATACCACCAGACCTTTTGCCGTTGTTCCTGATCCTGCGGCGTCGCGGCAATCGTCTCGCTTCCCAATGGATTCTGTTTGTTTACCGTCGTCACCGCGACGACGACGTCCTGCGGATCGAGGTGCGACAGATCGGACTCCGTCGGATCGACATTGACCGCAATCGGCCGGCCACTGCCGACCGGCGTATCGCGACCCCGGAGCTCGTAAAAGCCTTGTTCGCGGAGTGTAATCATGTGATTCGCCCCGGTCGCCGTGACGCGCTCGCGCGCCCCCGACGGCGCCTCGAGCACGAGCTCGGTCGTGCTGTCCACTGCGCGACCGGAGAGAAATGGCGCCGTTAGCTCACCGTGCCGTGACAAATCCAAGACGTCGCCAGCGGTGAACGAGGGTCGAGGATCGGCGTAACGACCGGCATGTTTCCCGAGTTGATGCACGAACGGGAGGAAAACCGGCTGCAGCGGCAGGTTGGTCCAATACGAATCGACCGTTGACGCCCACGTGAGCAGCTTGCCGCGACCGACGAGACGCTCGACAAGCGCGGGAGAGCCATCGTCGAAGCGTGCGATGATTGTCATTCCCGGTTGGAGCGAGAGCGCGCGATAGCGATAGAAGCGTGCGGTCGAGAAGTCGCCGCTCCGCGGAGCATTGAAAATCTCGAAGATCGGATGAGCGTAGTCGAGCGACGACAGCGTGCCACCGGCATCCTCCGTCCGATCGACGATCTGACCAACGATTGGCAAGAGCGAGCGCCACTCGACCGGCCACGTCTCAGTTCGATTGCCGCCGGGTACCACGATCACCCCCCCGCCGCCGTCGACGAGCGCACGGAGGCGCGCGCCAACTGGCCCGGTTGGCGGAGCCACTTCGTCGAGCACGATCAAGGCGCGACCGTCGAGGTCTCTGGGCGTGACGGCGTCGACGCGCTTCACGTCGATACGGAACGACGGACGATCGCCGATCGCCAGCGCGCGGCTGAGGAAGAGACTCTGATTCTCGCGCGGGCTCGACGGCTCGACGATCAACACCGGAACCGCCTCGTCTGGCGCGATCGTGAAGTTGAGCGCGTCGTCTTGCGCCAGGGAATCCGGCGTGATGTGTACCACGCCCTTTGTCGCGCCGCTCGGTACAGCGATCGACGTGAACGCGACTTGCAACACACCCGACGCCGGCAGCGTGACGCGTTGCGTCTGCACGTCGCGTCCGCCGATCGCGAGCGACGCGGCAACTTGCTTCGTTGCGCCGCCCGTGTTGATCAGCCGCGCCGCAACCGTCACGCGATCGCGCTCCCCCGTGCTGTCCCGGTCCGTGGTCACTTGCGAGACCGCAACATCCGACGACGCGCCGCCCCCCAAATCGACCGGCGTGACGGTCGTTCCCTGCGGGAAGACAATCTCGTTGTGGTTGGCCCAGCCGATTTTCTGGAAATCGGAGATGAGGACGACCTCGCGGCGCGGCAGATTCGACGCCGCGACGATCTGCGACGCGAGCTTGAGCGCGCCACCGTAGCGCGTCCCCTCGGCGCTCAGTTTGGCGGCGTTGATCGCGGCAGTGATGCGGTCCGGCGTCGCCATCGGCTCACTGGCGACCGATGCGTCGCTGGCAAACAGCACGAGCGTGGCCCGATCCCCGGACGACAATCCGTTGACGACCTTTCGGGCAGCGTCCTTGGCCTTGGACCACCGATCGGCGTAGCCCATGCTCGACGATCGGTCGAGCAGCACGACGACTTCGCGCGCACCGGTCGTCGACAGTCCGGCGCGCCGCCGCTCGAAGAACGGGCGCGCGAACGCGGCCACGAGGAGCGCGAGCGCGATGCACCGCAGCAGGAGCAGCAGGAGATGCCGGATCTTCTGGCGCCGCACCGATCGATATGGAATTCGCCGCAAGAACATCAGCGAGGGAAACTCCACGACGACTCGCCGCTCCCGATGGATCAGATGGATGATCACGGGGACGGCAATCGCCGCGAGGCCGGCCAGAAACGCGGGCGCGAGGAAATTCATCTAGCGCACCCGGCTGAATCGTTGGCGTGCCCCGAGGAACGCGAACAGGGCGCGGTCGAGCGGTTTCGAGGTGTCGAACACCGCGTAGTCAGCGCGCGATTCACCCATGCGCTTGGCGAGCGTGTCCGTGTGTTGGCGAACGAGCTCGCGATACTGCTGCCGTAAGTATTCGGGAATGACGGGCATTTTGTCGCCCGTCTCCATGTCGATGAAGTTGCTGGCGTCGGAGAACGAGAAGTTGAGCTCGCGCGGATCGAGCAGATGAAACACGATCATGTCGTTGCCGCGACCGCGCACATGGCCGAGCGCGTCGATCACTTGGTCGGGGTCCTCGTAGAAATCGGAGATCAGCACGACCAGGCTCCGACGCCGCATCGTCTCAGACAACTTTCGGAGCGGCGCGAGCAACGTCGAGCGGCCGGGCGTCGCCTTCGCGTCGCGCCCTTTCCGGTCAACCCGATCAAGCGTGTGCAGGATGAGTTGCAGATGCTTCGCCGACGGTGGCACGTAGTCGACGATGTCGTGATCGATCGTCGCCAACGCCACGCGATCGCGCTGCAAGCTCGAGAAATACGTGAGACACGCGGCGAGATAGCAGGCGTATGTCAACTTCGACGGACGTCCTTCCTCGGGGTTGGCGCCGTAGCGCATCGACGGCGAGATGTCGAGGATGACGTTGAAGTTCGTGTTCGTGTCCGCCTCGTATTCCTTCACGTAATGCCGATCGCTGCGCGCGAACAGCCGCCAATCGATCCGCCGAATGTCGTCGCCCGGCATATACGCTCGGTGCTCGGCGAAATCCGTCGACGCCCCGAGCAGCGGTGAGCGATGCAACCCGTTGATGAACCCTTCGACCACCGTACGCGCCAACAACTCCAGATTCCCGATCCGCGCGAGCACGGACGGGTCGAGGTAGGAGGTTGTTTGTTGCGCGGGTGCGGTCATGCGGTGCTGGTTGCTAGTAAGAATTGGGGTCAGACTCCAATTAACCCTTCGAACGCAACTGGGGTCGAAACACAAATTGGAGTCTGACCCCAATTTGACCCCAATTCTTTGGCGGTCTCACATTCCTGACTTCGGTACAGGAACCAATCTCAACAATTTCTCGATGATCTGGTCCGACGTGACGCGCTCGGACTCGGCGTGGAAGTTCGTCAACACGCGATGGCGCAACACGGGTTTCGCCAGCGCGCGAATGTCCTCGAAGCTCACGTTGAATCGCCCCTCCATGAGCGCGCGCGCTTTGCCGCCGAGGATGAGGTGCTGCGGCGCGCGCGTGCTGGCACCGTACGACACCCATTGCTTGATGAAGTCCGGTGCGTTGGGACCGGGACGACTCGTGCGCGTGAGGTTGACCGCGTAGCGCGCCACCGGCTCGGCGATCGGCACTCGACGAATGAGCTGCTGGAACGCGGTGATGTCGGCGCCCGTCACCGCGTGTTGGAAGCGGTAGTTCTGCACGGCGGTCGTCGACGTCGCGACTTGCACCTCTTCGTTCTCGGGGAGGTAGTCCATGATGATGTGGAACATGAATCGGTCGAGCTGCGCCTCGGGCAGCGGATACGTGCCCTCGAGCTCGATCGGATTTTGCGTCGCGAACACATGGAACGGCTCGTCGAGCTTGTACGTCTTGCCTTGCACCGTCACGCGGTGCTCCTGCATCGCCTCGAGCAACGCCGACTGCGTCTTCGGCGGCGTGCGATTGATTTCGTCGGCCAAGACGATGTTCGCGAAGATCGGCCCCGGGGTGAACACCATGTGGCGACGGCCCGTTTCCGGGTCGTCCTGGATGATGTCGGTGCCGGTGATGTCGCTCGGCATCAAGTCGGGCGTGAACTGAATGCGCGAAAACTTGAGGTCGAGGACCTGCGCCATCGTGTGAATGAGCAGCGTCTTCGCCAACCCCGGTACGCCGACGATCAAGCTGTTGCCGCCGGTGAACAGCGAGAGTAGCACGAGCTCGATCACGTCCTCCTGGCCGACGATCAGCTTGCGCAGTTCGGCGATGATCTGATCGCGGCCAAGTTTGAGACGGTCCGCGAGCGCGATGTCGTCGTGGGAGTCGAGGTGTGGAGCAGGGATCGTCGTGGCCATGTGGTTACTGGTTGCTGGTTGCTAGTTGCTGGTGACTGCGCACGCGTTGTTGGCTGTTGCCAGCAACCAGGAGCCAGTAACCAGGACCGGTTTCAGTGTGTCAACGCGTAGATGACGTAGTTGATGCCCAACTTGTACGTCTCGTTCGATGCTGAAATCGGGATGAATCCCGACGCCGACCACTGCCACGACTCGCCGATGTCGTTGTCGACGTTGCCGATGACCATCAATCGCTTCTTTGGATCGTTGTCTTCATAGATCCCCCAATACGTCGGCGGACGCGTGCCGTACGCGGACGTTGAATTGATCGCTTTTTGGAGATCGATGTCGAAGAAGGAATGAAAGATTGGTTCCTTCCCTGTGAGCTCCACCCACTTTCCGTTGGGAAGCGCGCGGGCCATCTCCTGACGCAGATTGGTCCAATCAAAGTCGCGACCCCAGCCTTCGCGAAAATCGTCGAAGATCATGAAGCCGCCTTTCAGCAGATACTTACGAAGGCCGGCGATTTCCTTCTCGTTCGGATGCCACCCGCCCGGCTCCGACATGTAGCTCACCGGATACTTGAACAACGCCGCGTCGTCGAGGGTGACGATCGCGCTGCCGACGATCGGACCCGCCTCGACGAACGGGTGCACGATGGTGATGTCGCGGAGGATCTTGGTGAAGTTCTCTTCGGCGTCCGGATAGTCGTGCGACCATCCCGGACCTTCGCGGCCAAAGTGTTCGAACCCACGATACTTGATCCGCGCGAAGGTGAACCGGCCGTCGTAGGGCGGATTCCCATGATACGCCGGGGGCTGATAGTACTCGTCGGGACTACCGAAGTACTGATTGAACCCATTCCGCCGCTGCGCACCGGCCGAGCCGGCCGCGACAGCGCCAAGGGCCAACGCCCAGAACGCGATGCGGGAGCGTCTCATGGCTTCTTCTCCCCGGTCTGTTTCACGCGCGCGTCGTACAACGTCAGCAACAACGTCTGCGCCTTCTCGTAGTTCGGCGCTTCCTCGAGCGCGCGCAACACGCTCGTGCGCGCGTGCACGTCGTCGCCGGCGTCGTGCTGCGCCTGCGCGAGCTGATACAGCGCGTCGGCTTTGTCCACTGGTCCGAGCGCCACCATCGCCATGCGCTCTCGAACCGCCAGCTGCTTGTCGCCGGCCGTTCGCGCCAGCTCGGCGAGCCGCTGATGCGATGTCGGGTCGAACGGATTGATGAACATCGCGCGATCGAGCGCGTCCACCGCGCCTTTGACATCGCCGAGCTTCTCGAGGACCTCGGACAACCGCGTGAGCGCCTTGACGTTCGTCTCGGTGAGCGACGTGAGCTTCGTCAACGCATCGGCTTCGTGGCGATCGTCGTTCTTCTTGGCATACGCCGTCGCGAGCAGCGCGTATGGACTGTCCTCGCCGCCATATTCGGGGAACAATGTGCTCGCGTGTTCCAGAATCGGAATCGCCCTGTCGACCTCGTTGTGGTCGAGCATCGACTCGGCGGCCACTAGCTGTACACCGAAATCGTTTGGCGTGCTCTTCGCCGCTTGCTCGGCTTCCGCGACCGACATCTGACGTGCGACGCGCGGCGATTCCTTGGTGATCGAAGGCAAGATCGCCGCAAAGCGGGTGCGCACGTAGTCGTCGAACTTTTTGTCGAACGCCTTGATGTCTATGTTGAGCACGCGCTGGAATACCTGATCGGTCGTCAGCCCGTCCTTGTAGCCCTGAAGCATTTTGAGCAGTGCCGGCTCGCCGTAATCGCGCGCGATCAGTTCGCAGGCGAGCGACGCCTGGTAGTACGAGTACCCGACCTGCTCCGGATACGCGGGGTGCATGAACCCGTCGTTCATGCGACTCACCGCAACCAACTTGCCCGCCTTGAGCGCCGCGAGGAACGCGGGGGAGACGCCGAATCCCCAACCGGGCTTGAAGGCGTGGTGCTCCTCGTAGACCGACAGGCCCTCGGAGAACCAGCGCGGAATCGCGTTGTTCGTGGTTCCGAGCGTGAACGTATGCGCGAGCTCATGCCAGAACGTCGAGCCCCAGTTGAACGCACCCGCGTCTTTCGCCGCCGGTGAGTCGAACGCCAGCGTCGTGCCGAAGCTCACGCCCAACGCGCCCAGTCCGGCCAGCCCAACCGTGCGAACCGAGAAGTCGGCATGGCTGCGATACACCTCGATGCGAATGGGCGGCGGCGGCGTATACGCGTACTTTTTCGCGAACGTCGCGTACGCCCGCTCGGCGAGATCCTTCAGATACACCGCGAGGATCGGCGACTCGTCCTTCTCGATCATGAACTGGAAATGGTCACTCGACGTGAGATCGTAGTTCTTGTAGGTGTCGAGCAGATCGAGCGTGTTCTTGACCCACACGTTGTACGGATCGCCGCCGAACGACGTCTCGAGACTCTTCTTTCCCTCGGCGATTTGCCCGAGCCGCAGCTCGTTCATGCCGAGCTGGCTCCAATCGCGCCAGTTCTTGGGATCGAGCGCCACGCCCTGCTTGGCGAAGTCCGCCGCGGCGCGATACAACCGAACCTCGGCTGCGAGCTCGGCGAGCGTGCCATAGAACTCCGCGTCGCTCGGATTGACCGCCAGTGCGCGATCACGATACGCGGTGAATCCCGCCTGGTCGCGCGTCAGATACTTGATCGCCGCGGCCACAGCGAGTGTGTGCTCCGCGGTCGGGTTGATCTTGAGCGCGCGATCGACGTCCTGCTGCGCACCCGCATAATCCTCGAGACTGAGCAGCATCTCGGCGTGCAGCGTGCGCGCGTCGACGTAATCCGGGTTGACGGCCAGCGCCGCGCGCAGCAACGAATCGCCGCCCGCTTGCCCGTCGTTCTCCAATCGGCGCGCCGCGCCGAGGAGCGCCCGCGGCTCGTTGGGGTTCGTCTGCAGCACTTCGTCGAACGTCTTCTGCGCTTCCTCGAAGTTGTATTTGCGCAGGAACAGTTCACCGAGCCTGATCTTCGCATCGGCGTTCTGTGGGTCGGCGCCGAGTGCGCGGTCAAACGCCTTGAGCGCATCCTTGAACAGCTGCGGATCGTTTGCGCCGAGGTATTCGACCGCCGTCGCGACCGCCACGAGCTCGTCGCTCGTGAGGCCCGCGCCCGAGGTCGCGTTGTAGACGTCGATGAAATGATCGAACTCCTTCGTCGCGCGATCGCGCTCTCCGTGCTCGTAGTGCAGCAACGCCAGATTCACCGCCGCGCTGAGGCTGTCCGACGCGTGCTCGGCGGTCGCGCGCACAAACGCGCTTTCCGCCGGCACACGCTTTCCGCGCACCAGGAGAATCTCGCCCAGCGTATTGAGAAGATCTTTCCCGCCCTTCGCCGCGACCGCGCGGCGAGCCGCAGTCTCGGCGTCGTCGTATCTGCCGATCGTCGTGTACGCGCGAACCAAATCGCGCTGCGCGCCGACCCACTCGCTGTCGGTTGTGGGGACCTTGGACAGCAGCGCGATCGCCTCCTGATAATTCCCGACGCGCAACGCCTCGTGCCCCTGGTCCTGCGCATGCAGGGTCAGGGGTGCAAGGAGCGCGACCGATGCGAGCAAGGCGGAGCGCTTCATGACTTCCTTCCTTCGATCTCACGAATCGACTTGGCCTTTCGGGCGAGCTGCACGAGCAGATTCTCGAGCGCGTCGTCGTACGCGTCGGCGGTCATCGCGGTCTTCCGTGTTCGCAGCGAGTCGATCTGATCTTCGAGGCCGAACTTGTCTTTGTAGAGCGCGGCAAGTTGCGGATCGTTCGCGCCGGCACGCGTCGCGAAGCCGCCGTCGAGGAAAAAGCGCCGAGCGAGTATGCCTTGCCCGGTTCGGCCGTCCGGATCGGTCACACCGTTCTTCGCGCCCATGTCGTCGAGTTGCGCGTGCTCGGTTTGCAGACGCGTGTCGTTGTCGTAGATCCGCTTCGTCTCCACCACGGCATAGCGAAACGCCTCGAGCAGCGAGACGCGGCCGTCCTTGTCGCTGTCGGCGACGTCTTTGGTCAATGCATCGACGAAGAATTGGGCGAAGTGCGACTCGTTGCGCTCGAACGAGCTCTTCGTCGCCGTGACGATGACCCGGTTTGGCGCCGACAATACCGGCAGCATGTCGCCGCTCGCGCTCGTCATGTCGATGAACGCAATCTTCTGCGTCGTGAAGCGTCCGAGCAGTTGCGCGAAATCGCGCGCGCTCAGGTCGGGACCCGGAATGCTGATCTTGCTTTCTGGGCCCTCACCGCTGCCGTGGCCGATGAGCACGATCGCGACCTGATCGCCGGGGCCGACGCGCCCCGCCATCTGGGTCAGCGCTCGTTCGATGTTGGCCTTGGTGGATTGCCCACGATAATGTGGCGCCTTCGAGACGCTGTCTTCGCCCAGCCAAATGATTTCGCCATCCGGAATGCCAAACCGCGTTCCAGCGACGTCGGCGAGCGTCGATGAGAGTTGTTTGAACGAGTCGCTGTACTTCTTCTCGCCACCCAATCCGCTGATGATCACGAGATGCGTCTGCGCGTGAAGGACGAGCGGAGCAGCCAACGCGACGACCACCGTCGTCGCCACGCGCCTCAGGACGACACGAACGCTTCTCACGCGAGCCCCCGCGCTTTCCGGTACGACCATTCCGCCGTCACCAGCGCGACGAGTAGCAGAAACACCGCCGGCATGTCCCACAGATCCATCTGATTCACCACATTGACGCCGTGCTTACTCAGCGCGACGTCCTCGGCGAGCGTTTTCGCGGTCGAGGGCGTGTAGAACCGGCCGCCCGTCTCGGTCGAGATCCGCTGGAGCAGCGGCGCGCGCATCTCGGCATCGAAGTACTCGGTGTTGAGATCGGCAACGCGTACGTAGCCCGTGTCGCCCGCGGCCGCGCCCGACGGGAGCGTCGCAGCCACGCGCACGGTGTACACGCCCGGCTGGTCGGGTGTGAACGTTCCGCGATACTCGCCGTCGCGGTCGATTGCCCAATCGAGCGGGAGATCGCGCGTGAATCCGCTGTCGCTCGTGAGATGCGCCACTACCTTCGCATCGTTGCGCGCCACAAATATGCTGTCGGCGACCGATGCGCGAATCACCAAAGGGCTTTTCGGATTCGCCTGATCCGTCCCCAGCGACACGACGACACGACTCGGCGAATCGCTCGTGAGCCACCGCAGCGTTTGACGCCAGAAACGCGAGAACGTCTCGTCGTTCTCCGGCGCGCTCGGATCCATCTGCCAGCTCCACGAATCCTGCACCGGGAACGCGACCGACAACCCGCGTCCATATCGCTGATATACGAGCACGGGTGCTTCGTAGTTGCGAAGTGGTACACCGGGTTCGCCTGCTCTCCCTCCCGGCGGCATGGAGCCCTTGATCAGCACAACAGCGCCGGGCTTCACCTGGCGAATGTGATTCACTGTCGTCACCGCGGGCAGCGTCTTCCATCGCTGTTCCGAAGCACCGATCGTCGGCGCGACTTGCGCGACAGCGTGACCGGCGCCCGGCGGCGTCAGCGCCACCTTGAGATCGGCGTAAAACGTCATCGAGTCGGCGACCGCATCGCCCGTCACCACCACGGGCATCACGTCGGCGAGTGGAGTACCGGCGTACCCACCTTCGGCGAACGCGTCGCGACCGCCCAACATCAGCAAGCCGCCGCCGCGCACGTTTACGAAGTCGGCGAGCATCGCCAGCTGATCGTGCGTGAAGAAGCTCGCCTCGATGCTTCCGAGGATGATGGCGCGATAGCGAAACAGCTCGGCGCGCGTCTTCGGGAAGCCGCTGACTAGCTCGTCGGGGGCGTCGATGTCGAGCCGAAGAAACTTGTTCTCGGCCGTCCGCTGCAACGCGACGATCTGCAGATTGGAATCCGACTGCACGGCGGCGCGGATGAACCGCATCTCGTAACGCGGCTCGCCCTCGACGTAGAGAATCTTTTCGCGGCCGTCGCGCACATCGACCAGCGCTTGTTGTGCGTTGTTCTGCTCGACTTGTTCGCCTGGCTGAGCCGGAATGCGAAACGTGAACGACCGTGGTCCGGCGTCGCGGGCAACGACCGTCACTCGGACGGGCGCGACGTCGCCGTCGGCCGGCAACGTGATCGAGTCACGCGAGACGATGCGTCCCGCATCCTCGACGACGAGCGGGACTTTGGCACCGCCATAACCGCGCTGGCGAATCAACAGTTCGGCGACCAAGGCCCCGCCTTTGAGCACCGAGTGCGACGTCGCGACTCGGCGAATCTCGATGTCTTTGTCGAATCGGTCGGCGCCCAAGCCAACGGCGAAAATCGGAACCGACTTCGCACGCAGCGAGAGGAGCTCGTCGCTGATCGGCGCGCGCGAATTGTCGGCGCCGTCGGAGAGCACCACCAAGCCGGACAGCGGAACACCCTCGAGCTCTTGGCGCGCTTGCTCGATCGCGTCGCCCAAGTGCGTTTCAGTCGCGTTGAAGCTGAGTTGCCGAGTGCTGTCGACCCGCTGCGCGCCCGATGAGAAGCGGAACAAGCGAACGATGAACTTTTCACGCAGCGCTTTGAGGAGCGTGCTGTCGGGGCCGCCGAACTGATGCTCGATCCAATCGCTCCGCGGCTTTCCGTCGCGATCGGCGATCCGCATGCTGCGCGAATCGTCGATCAACACACCGACATAGTTCCGCTGCGGCACCGCGGCCGACAACAGCAGCATCGGACGGAAGAGACAGGCAATCAGCACGACGAGCGCGGCGACTCGGAGCGTGCCGAGCACCCAACGATCGCGCCGCGTGCTCTTGCCGCGGACGCCGGCGTACGTCATCACCGCCGGAACCCCGATCGCCGCCGCCGCAAGCAACAATACAATGACCGAGAACGGTGCACCGAACGCGAAACTGCCTTTCGCGAACTCGGCCGGCCGGTATTTGAACAGGAATTCGAAGATTCCTTCGAGCCAATGCGTCATGACTGCCGTGGGCTTTGGCCAAATGCCGCGAGCCATTGGCCAATCGCCAACAGCCTGCTCCTTCGTAAACTACGAGGCGCGCGCCAGCAAGGTTGAGACACGCCAGCAGCACCGCCGGTTCCTTCATTCAGGCCTGACTACATTTTCCCTACATGAATGCTCGCTATCTCACCGCCGACGTTTTCACCGACCGCAGATTCGGTGGAAATCAGCTCGCCGTCTTCCCCGACGCGCGGCAAATCAATTCTGACCTAATGCCACGAATCGCGCAGGAGTTCAACTACTCCGAGACGACGTTCGTGCTGCCGCCAGACGACCCGAGCCATACCGCCAAGGTGCGCATCTTCACGCCCGGCGGTGAGTTGCAGTTCGCCGGACATCCGACCGTCGGTACGGCACATGTGCTGGCGAGCATCGGTGCCGTCAAGCTCACGGGCGACGAGACCCGCATCGTCCTCGAGGAGGGGGTTGGACCGGTCCCGGTGACGATTCGCGCCAGGGGTGGCCGGCCGGAATTTGCCCAACTCACGGCCGCGAAAGTTCCGGAGCGCGGTCCGCCACCACCATCCGCCGACACACTCGCCGCGATGCTGTCTTTGAAGCCGGGGGACGTTCTCGATGGCGACATCAAAGCCGAAGCATTGTCCTGCGGGACGCCGTTCCTGTTCGTCCCGGTTCGCGATCGGGCGACGGTCGGCCGCTCGCGGATCAAAATCGACCTGTGGGAATCGGCGCTCGCTGGCTACGTGACGAAAGAGGTCTTCGTGTTTGCAATGGACGCCGAGCATTCGGACAACGACGTCCGCGCGCGGATGTTCGCGCCGGGCATCGGCGTCGCGGAAGATCCGGCGACCGGCAGCGCCTGCGTCGCGCTCGCCGGATATCTCGCCGATCGCGATCCGCGAACACAGGGAACGCTGCGCTGGATCGTGGAGCAGGGATTCGAGATGGGCCGCCCGAGCATTCTCGAGATCGAGGCCGACAAGAAAGCCGGAGCGGTCACCGCGGTTCGCGTCGGCGGACGTACGGTTTTGGTTTGCGACGGGACGATGGAGCTGTAGTGACGATCAAATCCAAATCCGATCTGGCTTCCATGCGCGCGGTCGGCAAACTCGTCGGCCTGGCGCTTCGCGAGATGCGACAGGGCGTGCGCCCGGGCATGACGACCGAGCAACTCGACGACGTCGGCGCCACATTCTTGCGACGACGTGGCGCGCGGTCGGCCCCGCAGCTGACATATGACTTTCCGGGATTCAACTGCATCAGCGTGAACGACGAAGTCGTCCACGGGATCCCCAGCGCACGAGTGTTGCGGCCGGGCGATGTCGTGAAGATCGACGTCACCGCGGAGCTCGATGGATTCATCGCGGATTCGGCGATCACGGTCGTCATTCCTCCCGGCACCGCCGAGGCCCGCCACCTGACGCGATGTGCGCAGTCGGCGTTCGACCGCGCGATGACCGTCGCCGTGGCGCGAACGCGAATTGCTGAGTTGGGACGCGCAGTCGAAGCGGAGGTGGAGCGTTGGGGGCACGCAGTCGTTCACGACATGTGCGGGCATGGTGTCGGGCGCGCGCTGCACGAACCACCGTCCGTGCCGAACTTCTTTAGCCCGTTCACGCCGGGGCGTCTCGAGGAAGGACTCGTCATCGCACTGAGCCGATCATCTCCGAAACGCCGTCCGCCGTGGTCGAGGACGAAGACGGCTGGACGATTCGCACGGTCAGCGGATGTCTCGCGGCGCACTACGAGCACACGATCGTGATCCGCGACGGTCGGGCGGAGATCCTGACGGCCGCCTGACCTAACCGTCGGAGTAGCATGTCATCCTGAGCACAACGAAGGGATGCTAGACTACTTCGTCGATGCTGCGCGGCCAATCTTGCTTGAGTAATCTTGAAAGCGCGCGGTCGGCGAGGAGCTTGCCGTCGGTCTGGCACCGGGCGCAGTAGTTGGTCTCGTTGTCGGCGTAGCGGATACGTTGCACCGGCGTGCCGCAAACGGGACATGGCTGCCCGAATCGTCCGTGCACGGCCATCTCCGGCCGGAATGCGGTCACCTTCTCTGGGAACGCGTCGCCTGTCTCGGCGCGCAAGCGATCGGTCCATTCGACCAGCGTCGTCGTCGTCGCGTCGAACAGGCGTTCGATTTCATCGTCAGTGAGCCGGCTCGTGAGTTTGACCGGCGACATGCGCGCCCGATGCAGGATTTCGTCCGAGTAGGCGTTGCCGATTCCGCTGAACAACCGCGGATCGGTGAGTGACCGCTTGACCGTGTGGTTTTCCGAGCGCAGGCGTGCAGCGAAGTCGTCGAGCGTCGCGTCCAGCGGCTCGAGTCCGCCGCGTCTGAACTCGGCCAACCCGTCGCGGCCGCGCACAAGGTGGAGCGAGGCACGTCGTTTCGTTCCGGCCTCGGTCAGCGAGAGAATGCCGGTGGGAAACTCGAACGCCGCGAGGTCATTGCGTCCGCCGCCTTTAGCGCCCTTGGCCTTCCAGTGCAGCCGGCCGGCGATCATCAAATGGATGACGACGAATAGGTCGCCGTCCATTTCGAGAACGATGCGCTTGCCGAGTCGATCGACGCCGACGACGCGCTTCCCGATCAAGTCGCCGAGCGGCGGGTCGACGGTGCGAAGGAGGAACGGCGTTTTGAGGCGAACCTCGTCGAGGGGCTGTCCGACGACGCGGCGCCGCAGCGCTTCGACGTAGGCAGTAATGTCGGGCAGCTCAGGCATGTCGGGGCGCCGCGAACGAGTTCATCCGCGGAGTATGCGCCGAGTCATGCGGATGAGGCAACGCTTTCGCGCGAAGCAGTGTCATACGACGCAGGGCGCGAGCCCTGAACTCTTCAGGGGAGTTGCGCCGCGGCGGAGCGTTGCGCAGTCTTCCCATAAATACTTCAGGGGAAAGAACCCGTGGCCGTCGTCGATCTCGATCTGCTCCAGGGAACACTGGACCTGCTCATTCTCAAGACGCTGACTTGGGGCCCGCGGCACGGCTACGCCGTGGCGTCGTGGATTCGCGAGACCACGGACCAGCGCCTCCAGATCGAGGAGGGCGCGCTCTACACCGCCCTTCACCGCATGGAGAAACGCGGCTGGCTCGAATCCGAGTGGGGGTTGTCAGAGAACAATCGTCGAGCCAAGTACTACCAGCTCACGTCACAAGGCCGGAAGCAGCTTCGCGCGAAAACCGCCCTGTGGACCGACTACGCCGCCGCCGTCTTCAAAGTTCTCCAAACCGCCTGATTTGGGTCGAGCAACACATGTCTCGCGTCCCAGGACTGAAACGCATTCTCCGCATCGAACGTGACCGCGCCGGAGTCGAGCGCGCGGTCGACGACGAGCTGCAATTCCATTTCGAGATGACGATGAGGGAGCTCATGAGCAGCGGACTGACTCCGGACGAGGCGCGACGCGAAGCCACCCGTCGCTTTGGCGACGTCCAACGTACGCGCGAACGCCTCGCGACGATCGACCGGTCGCGGTTGGGCCGAGATCGACGCATCGAATGGTGGAACGCGTTCGCCCAAGATCTGCGCTACGCCATACGCGGGCTGCGCCTCAAGCCGGGGTTCGCCCTCGCCGTCATCCTCACGCTCGGACTCGGCATCGGCGCCAACGCGACGATGTTCGGCATCGTCGACCGACTACTGTTCCGCCCGCCGGCGTTTCTCATTGCCCCCGATCGCGTGTCGCGCCTGTACATCGCGCACACCGACCGCGGCGAAGAGAACGTCCAGAGCTTCATCGGCTATCGCCGTTATCTCGACTTCAAGGAGATGACGACGTCGTTCGACGCGATGACGCCGTTCTACTGGAACAACATGGCCGTCGGCGCCGCCGATGCGACCAGGGAAATGAAGGTCGGTGTCGGCGCGGCAGACTTGTGGAAGATGTTCGCCGTCAAGCCGGTGATCGGCCGGTTCTTCACCGCGGCCGAAGACGTTCCGCCAGACGGCTCGCGCGTGGTCGTGCTGTCTTACGCGTTTTGGCAGACACAGTTCGGCGGACGGAAGGACGTCTTGGGATCGCCGATCGATATCGGGCCGACCAAGTACACGGTCATCGGCGTCGCGCCCGAAGGCTTCAACGGCTTCGCAACCGATCCTCTGGTCGCCTTCATTCCCGTGAGTGCCGCATCGTCAACGATGGGAAACCCCAAAAACCCGTGGTACAGCACGTACAACATGACCTGGTTCGAGTCGTTCGCCCGTCGCAAACCGGGCGTGACGGCGGCCGCCGCGTCGGCCGATCTCAGCAACGCGTATCAGCGAAGCTACAAGAAACAGCTCGAGGTGAACCCGAGGACGACGGTGTTCAACATCGCCAAGCCGCGCGCGTTCGCCGGGCCGGTCCTTGCCGACCGCGGGCCGAAAGAGGGGAGCGACGCGAAGGTCGCCACCTGGCTCGTCGGCGTCGCCGCAATCGTCCTTCTCATCGCCTGCGCGAACGTGGCGAATTTGCTGCTCGCCCGCGCGCTCCGCCGCCGGCGCGAGATCGCCGTGCGCATTGCACTCGGTGTGAGCCGCGGCCGGCTGTTGATGCAGCTCGCCACCGAGAGCTTTCTTCTCGCGCTTCTCGGCGGGCTCGCGGGACTCGCGATCACTCAGTGGGGCGGCACGATCATGCGGAAGGCGCTGCTCGATCAGAGCGACACCGGACCGAGCGCCTTCACCGACCCCCGGCTACTCGCGTTCTGCGCACTGCTTGCCGTTGTCGCGGGCCTGCTGACCGGCCTCGCTCCACTGTTTCAGACCGGACGCGAGGACGTTTCGTCGGCGCTCAAGGCGGGCGCGCGCGAGGGACACGTGCACCGTTCACGGTTGCGCACGTCGCTGCTCGTCGGCCAGGCCGCGCTGTCGGTGGTGTTGCTCGTCGGCGCGGGGCTGTTCATCCGCAGCCTCGTCAACGTCCAGAACGTGCGCATGGGTTACGACGCGGAGCGGTTGTTGTGGGTACAGCCGCGCATGCGAGGCATGAAGACCGACTCGATCCAGAGCGTGCAGATGCTGCGCGGGCTCCTCGAGCGGGCACAAACAATTCCCGGCGTCGAGCATGCGGCGCGCGCTCAAACGGTGCCGTTCTGGTCGACGTGGGAGTACTCCCTCTACGTCGCCGGCATCGACTCGATGAGCAAGCTCGGCGACTTCACCCTGCAAGCCGCCACGCCGGACTTCTTCTCCACGATGGGCACGCGCATCCTGCGCGGCCGGGCATTCAACTCGGCCGACGGCGAGCACGCGCCGCGCGTCATGGTGATCGGCGAATCGATGGCGAAGAAAATCTGGCCGAGTGAAGACGCAATCGGAAAGTGCGTTCGGGTCAACGCCGACACGATGCCCTGCACCACGGTCATCGGCGTCGCCGAGGACGTGCGTCGTGGCAAGATCACCGAGACCGAAATGCATTACTACATGCCGATCGACCAGTTCCAGCCTCAGGGCGGTGGACTGTTCATTCGCACTTCCGGAGTGGCCGCAAATAGGGCGGATCAAGTGCGACGCGAGCTGCAGAAGCTGATGCCGGGCGTCTCGTACGTCACCGTCACACCGATGTCGACGATCATCGCGCCGGAAATCCGCTCGTGGAAGATCGGCGCGATCATGTTCGCCGTCTTCGGCGCGCTCGCGCTGGTCCTCGCGGCGATCGGCCTGTACAGCGTGATCGCCTACAACGTCACTCAACGAACGCACGAGATGGGCGTCCGCGTCGCGCTCGGTGCACAAGCGCGGGACGTCATCCGCCTGATCGTGCGCGAGGGACTGCGTATCGTGATTCCCGGCGTCGTGCTCGGGGCAGTCATCGCATTGGTGGCCGGGAAGTGGGTGGCACCGTTGCTGTTTGAGGTGTCACCCAAAGATCCGCCGGTACTGGTGACGGTCGTCGTCACGCTCATCGCCGTCGCGATCGCCGCGAGTTGGATTCCCGCAACGCGCGCTGCTCGGGTCGATCCGAACGAGGCGCTCAGGGCCGATTAACTGTCATCCTGAGCGCAGCGAAGGATCTGCTGTTGTTTTGCGCACAGCAGATCCTTCGTCGCTTCACTCCTCAGGATGACATTGCTCGGGTTACCCGCGTTTTCTCGTCTCCCACCCTTTCTTGGCGGCGCGGCTGCGCTTCGCGTGGCTTTGGCTCGAACCGCCGATGTGGCCGCCCTTACGCGAGGGCTCATGATTCTCGGGGAGGCCGCGTCCAGAGCCGGACTTTTTTCCGCCGTGCGTCTCGGCGTTGACCGTCGCCCACGCGCGACGTTCGGCTTCGTCCTTCTCTACGCCGCGGTTCTCGTAACCTTCCTCGATGTGCTCGGCTTGCCGTTTCTGTTTGTCGGTGTACGCGCTCTTATCGCCTCGCGGCATGGCGTTCCTCCTCATCAGCAAAATTGAAACGTGCGCAAACACGGGACCGATAGCGTCTGCACGGCACGTGCCGATTTCCCTTCCACGCGCCGAGATTCCGCCGCGCCATTGACCGTGTGCAACACCGTCGGCATCCTGAGGCGACTCTTCCCCCGATAGTTTCATCGAATGCTGACACTCTCGATTGCCGCGCTGCTTTTTCAAACCGCGATGGCACCGCCCTCCGGTGCCGGAGCTCGAAATCCTTCGTACGCCCGCGACGGACGCCTCGCCCTCAGCGTGCAAGGCGATTTGTGGATCGTGTCGCCACACGGAGAATGGACACGCGTGACGTCGGGTCCGGCATGGGACCGCGAGCCAGCCTGGACGCCCGACGGTTCGACGATCGTGTTCTCCTCCGATCGGGCGGGCAACTTCGATCTCTGGCGTATTCGCGTCGGGCCAACAGGTTCGGCCGGTGACGCGGAACGCATCACAACGTCGATACTTCCTGAAGCACATCCCACCGTCGCCGGCGACGGACGAATCGTCTTCGTTCGTGGGCGACTCGGCGCCTCGACGCTCTGGATCCGATCGTCCGATGGCAGCGAATCGCGCGTCACGAAGGATCGGGTCGCCGAAGAGTGGCCCTCGATGGCACCCGATGGAACGCGGCTCGCGTACGTGTCGATTTCCGAGGGCGCGCACAAGCTGCATGTGCGTGCCCTCGACTCCGGTCGTGACAGCGTGGTTCTCACGGACGCTCGCGTCGAACGACCCGCATGGTCGCCCACCGGCGACCGCTTGTCATGGACGGCGACTGGGTCGCGCGGCTCGGTCTACGTGTCGCCGCTCGATGGCCACTATATCAATCTCGTGAGCGCGCGCCATGCCGAGTCGGCGTGGAATCCCGACGGGAAAACCATCGCGCTCGCCGAAATCGCGAGCGACGCGATTCCACCGGTTGGTTACAACGGCGACCCCGATCGCACCGACGATCGCGAAGCGAACCTGCTCGCCGCATCGAGCGGCAAGCTGTGGACGGTCGATGCGCCGTCGTCGCCCGACCAGCAGCTCGCCGAGCAGGCCGGCACGCCCGCGGTCGATCGCTCACAGAGAAACACCGACGCGTTCGACCAACTTTGGAGCCGCACCGCCGCGTTGTATTACTCCACGCCCGACGCTACGCCGCGCCGCGCGCAATGGGAGACGTTGAAAGCGACGTATCGTCCACGCGCGATCGCCGCGAAGACCGACGACGAACTCAGGACCGTGTTGCACGAGATGCTGCGCGTACATCCGCCGTACCGTCAATCGGCCACCGGGCGCGCCGCGGTGTCGAGCGCGCATCCGGTGGCGACAGCGGCCGGCGTCGAGATGCTCTCCAAGGGTGGCAACGTCGTCGATGCCGCGGTCGCTGTGTCTTTCGCACTCGGCGTCGTCGAGCCCGACGCGAGCGGGCCCGGTGGTTACGGACAAATGCTCGTCTATCGGAAGGGCATGGATCGGCCGCAGCTCATCGAGTTCATGTCGAGAGTGCCGGAAGACGCGGGGCTCGCCAACACCGCACTCGTGCAGAACGGACGATTGCCTGACGACGGACCGGTATTGGTCAACGTGCCCGGCACCGTTGCCGCGATGTACCTCGCATGGCAGAACTTCGGCAGCAAAAGAATTCCGTGGGCCGATCTCCTGCAGCCGGCGATCCGCGCCGCGCGCGACGGGTATGTCGTGAGCGAAGGTCTAGCGACCACGATCGCCACCGAACGTGATGGGTTCGCCAAGTATGACGGTAGCCGCGCGTTATTCTTTCGCGCCGACCAACCGATTCATGCGGGCGACACGCTCAAAAACCCCGACCTCGCGTGGACGCTCGAACAAATCGCCGCCGGGGGCGCCGACGCGTTCTACAAAGGCGAGATCGCTAAGCGCATGGTGAACGATCTGCACGCGCACGGCAATGCGATGAAGCTCTCCGATATGGCGCGCTACTTTGCCGCCGAGCGCAATCCGGTGAGCGGCACGTATCGCGGCTACACGATCTTCTCGAGCGCGCCGCCGGTTGCCGGCGGCGCCGAGCTCGCAGCAAAGCTCAACTTGCTCGAGCAATATGAGAATCCCAAACCGTTTGCCGAAGACGCCGGGACCTTGCACGCTATGATCGCCGCGTGGCAACTCACGCCGTCCACGCGGAATCGAATCGCCGACCCTAGCTTTTGGCCGACGAACATCGAGCCATTCACAAACAAGGACACCGCGCGCGCGCGGTGGCGCTGCTTCGACGCGGGGAAAGCGGTGAATCCGGCGCAGCTGCGCGGCGACACACTCAGCTGCGTGCTTCCCAACGCAAAAACCGCGAGCATCGAGCTGGCGGCACCGCCGGACTGCTACGCCCATGGCTATGGCGCGACGCAAGCCGCGACGTGCCGCGCGGCCGGAACAACGGCGTTCACCGTGGCCGACGCCGACGGCAACGTCGTGGCGACGACACAAACGCTCGGGACGTGGGGCGGCAATTTCTACGTGACACCGGGATTGGGATTCTTATACAACGACAAGTTGACGTCCTACGGCTCGGACCCGAGCGCGTTCGGCGCGCGGTTGCCTTTTGCCCGGCATGGGAGCACCATTGCGCCGACGATCGTGTTCGAGGGCAGCGGACGATCGCAACGTCCGGTCATGGCGCTCGGCGCCGCCGGCAACGCGTGGATCACGTCTGCCGTGTACCAGACGCTCGTTGGAATGATCGATCAGCATCTCGACCCTCAGAGCGCGCTCGAGTTACCGCGATTCCTGGTCGGCGGTGGATTCGGGGGCGGCGGCCGCGGCGGAGCAGCTGGCGGCGCACCGCAACGGGGCGCGACGATCCAACTCGAGGACGGCTTCTCGCCCGAGGTCATGAAGCGGCTCGAAGCCCTCGGGTATCGCACCCAGATCGTGTCGCTCACAGGCGAGCTGCGCGAAGGCTACGGAGCCGCCGTTCGGATCGAGAAGGGACGCGTCACTGCGGGCGCCGATCCGCGGCGCGCTGGCGCCGCCGGTGCCGTGCCCTGATTCGCGCGGCTCGTCACTTGGGCATCTTCATGCCGGGAGGCATCGCACTCATCGAATCCGGCATCGATGGGAGATCGGACAGGTGCTCCTGAACGATGTACCAACGATCGCCGCGCTTCTGAAAGACCGCAGTCCACGCGCCGCTGATCGTGTGCGGCTGATTGCGCGGCGTCAGGTGCGGAATGTGGTATCGTGCCGTCATGACCGCCGCATTCGGCGCGAGAACGTCGAACAGCATTTGATCCCAGATCCACTTGGGGTTGCGCATGTTGACGCCGACGTTGTCCCAGAACGCCTTGATCCCCATCGCCAGAGAGTCGCGTGATGTGAGAATCTGCCCACCCGCCGCGGAAACTACTCGGCCGTTCGCCGGATAGAGACTGAGCAATCGTTGCTCGGCATTTGGCGTGGATAGGTCGTACGCTGCTTGCACCTGCCTCGTGAGCGAATCGACGATGGCCTGGCGTTCTGCCGCCGAGACCGTAGTGTTCGGAGAGCAGGCGGCGAGAATGGTCGCAAGGATGGCGAAACGAAGTCGAGACATGCCGCGTGAGGTACGAGTCGCTGGTGTCGATCGTGCTGCGTTTTTGATGAGTGGGAAGTATCCGTACACCAGAGGCGGCGGCGCGATTCTGTCCTCCAGGACGGACGGCCACGTCTCTCCAGTGTGACGGCGGTTGTGATTAAGGTTGCAGATTAAGCTTTAACGTTTGGCCCGCGGCGTGCCACTTCCACTATTCGGTATTCGCGCGCGCGGGCGCACGAAGCTGGCAGGTCCCGCCCTCGGAGGAAATGTGCGTAAGCTCATGAAATGGACGGTGGCGTCGACGGCACTCGTCGTAGTCGCATGCGGGAAGGGCAACACGCCCACGACGGCCATGTCCGACGACCTCAAGCGCGATCTGAAGCTCGCGTCGCAGACGCAGAACATGCAGATCAGTCCGGACGAAGTAGCGCCGCAGAATCGCCAAGAGCTGGCGCTCAAGCCCAAACGCGCGCCGAGTGGACCGAAGGTGATACGCACAGAGCATCCAACGCTTCGCGCGTCGGCCGCTCCGGCCGAGGCGGCCGAGATCAAGTCGGACATTCCGCAAGTTCAGGTGATGGCGTCGGCTCCGGCTCCGTCGGAAACGCCGACCCCTGACGCGCCGCCAATGGCGCGGCCCGCTCCGGTGCCTGCGCAAGGCTATCCGTCCACTGCACGGATTCCCGCCTCGAACGGCGGTGCGGGCGGCATACTCGGCGGGATCTTCGGTGCGGTAATTCGCGGCGGGGTGGTCGGCGACGACGACCATTGCGATCCGCGCGGCGGACGACGCGGTGGCCGGCCCGTCGGTGGGGACGTGTACCTTCCGATCGGCGGTTCGATCATCCGACCGATGATCGGCGGCATGGGGGGCCGGCATCGGTAGTCGCTCGCTCGAATCATACGGGCAGTACCTCGCGCCCAGTCGTCAGAGACGACTGGGCGCTTTCGTTTTCCTGACACTTTTTCTTCGGCGTTCTCGAACTGTTCGCCAGCTTGCGGATGTCTAACTCCAATCGTTGACTTCGATTGTCGGGACCGGTCCAAGAGAGGATTCAATGGACGCGTTGCTGCGCGACATCAGGTACAGTCTCCGTCGGCTCAGGAAGACGCCTGTCTTTACGACGATCGTCATCCTGACGCTCGCGCTGGGGATCGGCGCCAATACCGCGATCTTCAGCGTGGTCAATACGGTATTGCTGCGTCCACTTCCCTATCGCGCACCGGGCGAGCTCGTCTCGATCGAGCATTTCTATCCCTCGCTGAACAACATGGAGGCGCCGGTCTCGGCGCGCGGCTTCCGCGACTATCGCGACAAGACGAAGAGCTTCGAGTCGGTTGCCGTCGAGAGTCAGACCGCGGCGAACCTCACCGGCACCGGCGATCCGGAGCGCGTACCGGCGACGCGTGTCTCGGGCAACTGGTTTCACGTGCTGGGCGTCGCCCCGATGCTCGGCCGACCGCTGCAAGCCGATGACGATCAACCCGGGCGCGAATATGTCGTCGTGCTGAGCTACGGCCTTTGGACGCGTTTGTTCGCCGGCGATCGGTCCGCGGTCGGCAAGAAGATTGAGCTGAACGGCGAGACATATCAGGTGGTCGGCGTCATGCCGCCGAACTTTCACAGCTTCTTTGCGCAGACGGCGGACATCTTCTTCCCGCTGGCGCTCAAACCCACCGCGTTCAACGCCGGTTATACCAACGAGTACTTGAGGCTCATCGCGCGGCTCAAGCCGGGCGTGTCGCTTACGCGCGCGCAGGCCGAGATGAAGCTGTTCGCCGACAACCTCAAGAAGGAAAACCCGAACAACTTCGCGCCGACATGGACGCTCAAAGTTCGCTCGCTCGACGATCTCTCGAGTGGGCGAATTCGTCCGGTGTTGCTCGTCCTGCTCGGCGCCGTCGGGTTCGTGCTGCTCATTGCCTGCGCGAACGTGGCGAACCTGTTGCTGGCGCGCGCCGCGATTCGCATCAAAGAGATCGCGATTCGTTCGGCGCTCGGCGCAGATCGGGCATCGCTCATCCGGCAGCTGCTCACGGAGAGCGTCATTCTCGCCGTCAGTGGTGGCGTGCTCGGACTGGCGCTAGCGCAGTGGAGCGTGAAGTCGCTCGTCGCGCTCAACCCGAACCTGCCGCGCGGGTCGGAAGTCGGGATCGACGCCAATGTCATGATCTTCACGCTGATCGTCTCGATCGTGACCGGGCTGCTGTTCGGCCTCGCGCCGGCGCTTCAGACCTCGCGCACCAATCTTCAGGAAACGCTCAAGGACGGAAGTCGTAGCGGCGCGGCGGATTTCGCCGGACGGAATGTGCGGCGCGGGCTCGTCGTGGCCGAGGTAGCGTTGTCGCTCACACTATTGATCGGTGCCGGCTTGCTGATCAAGAGCGTCGGACGATTGCAGGGTGTCGATCCGGGATTCGATCCGCATAACGTGCTCGTGTTCAATCTGAATCTACCGGTGGTGAAGTACCCGACCGACACTGCGCAGCGATTGTTCACCGAGCAACTCATGCCGCGATTGAACTCGTTACCGGGTGTCCGCGCCGCCGGCGTCACGTCGGTCATTCCGTTCGGTGGCGGTTGGTCGACCTCGAGCTTCAACATCGAGAACGTGGTCGTGCCGCCCGGGCAGAACGGCCCGTGGGGCGATTCGCGCATCGTGTCGCCGCAGTTTTTCGGCGCGCTCCGCATCCCCCTCAAGAAAGGACGCTTATTCAACGAGCAAGACGTGGCGTCGGCACCGCCCGTGACCGTGATCGATGAGCAGTTCGTGAAAAAGTATTTTGCGAACACCGACCCAATCGGGAAGCGCATTACCTTCGGTCCGCGATCGGGCCAGAAGGATTCGACTTGGATCACGATCGTCGGCGTCGTTGGACACGCGGCGCACGAGGGACTCGATGCCGAGCCGCGCCTTCAGTACTACTTCCCGACAGCGCAAACCGGAATGCGCAACATGACGGTCGCGATTCGGACCGCCGGCAATCCACTGACGTTGCTCCCGGCGGCTCGCGAGGCCGTGCATAGCATCGATCGCAGCCTGCCGATCGCCACGGTGAACACGATGGACAAGCTCGTCGAGTCGTCGGTGGGTCAGCGAAAGTTGTCGATGATCTTGCTCGGCGTGTTTTCGGCGATCGCGATGCTGCTCGCCTCGATCGGGATTTACGGCGTGATGAGTTACTCCGTCACACAGCGCTCGCGCGAATTGGGAATCCGCATGGCCCTCGGTGCGGCACGCAGTCGCGTGTTGGCGCTCGTGGTTGGTCAAGGCATGGCGCTCGCGGGGGCAGGTGTGGTGATCGGACTGCTCGCCGCTTTCGGATTGACACGATTGCTGACCAGCCAGTTGTTCGGCGTCGGCGCGACCGACCCGGCGACGTTCACTCTCGTCTCCGCGTTGCTCGTCGCAATCGCCCTTTTGGCGACGCTGCTCCCGGCGATGCGTGCGACGCGCGTCGATCCGGTCGTCGCGTTGCGGGACGAATGAACGAGCGGACTCGGCCGGCGCGTCGCCGGTCGCGGTCCCGCTCTTGCGCACAAAACCGTTCGGAGGACCAACCCATGTCCGACGAACGTCTCTACGATTCCAAAGAGTGGGTCGACGAAACTGGCGCATCCACCGGCGATGCCCGTGAAAACGACCCGCGCAGCGCGGGGTTCACGAATCGAACCGACCGGTTGTATCGCTCGCACTTTCAACGTGTGAACCGCTTGGCCGACCGCGCGGATCCCAATCCGTCCGACGAAATCGAGAAGGATTTCGAGAATGGATGGCTCAACGTGCGGGTGGGTAAGGGCGATTGGGCCGCGGCGCCCGAGGTCGATCCGATCGTAGGCGATCGCGTCATACAGGGCCGCGTGAGCGGAATGCCGCCGGCGGGGACGACTCCGACGCACGATCGCGTCAGCTTCTCCGATCCGATCGCCGGCAACGTCGATCCCACGTCGCCCTAGAGCGCCGCTGCGCGCAATTCGAGCGGTACACGCACGATGAAGGAACGCGACGTTCAATGGCGGCGAACGCAAACGTCCAACGCGGCGTGACTCGGAAGAGTCACGCCGCGTTGGACGTCATGCCTTTTTGAATACGAGATGGCTTTGGAAGTTATGGTTTCTTGGTCGCCGGTTTTCCGGTCACCGCACCTGACACCGAACTCGTGAGACCAGCCGCGGCACCGACTGCTGCGTTCGCCGTTCCGTTGACGCCGGCCGTCGCACTCGGATTTTTCCCGTGTGCGTTGGCCGCCGCCGCGGCGCTTCCTGTGGCACTCGCATCACTGCCGCTCGCCAACGACACAAGCGCCTCGTCCGTCACCTGCGCGTCGAGCTTTGCCGCGACCGTCGCTAATGCGCGATCCACGGGCTCGCCACGCGCTTCCAATCTGGTCAACACGGAGAACGCCACGGCCAACGAACGATCGGCGGGCGCGTGCTTGACGAGCGCTTCGATCTGTGCGTCGGTCGTCCCGCGTTCCATCGCTTGCTCACCGCCCGCAATCTCGTCGGGATGCGGTTTGGCGCGGCCGGCGCGAATCATCGCCGACTGCGACGCCTCGAGGCGAGTCTCCGTCTTCTGAACCGCGGCGATGACTTGTGCTTCACTCGCCCCCTTGGCCTGTCCTTCTGCCATGCGACGCTGCATGGGCTGCTCGGGCACGTTCTTCGCGCGGGCCGCTTGGAACGCCGCCTCGATCTTGGCGTGACTCTCCGCCGAATAGCTCGCCGGGATATCGACCTTCGCCTTCGCGGTGGCCGACGCAGATGCGGACGCCTGTTGCGCCGCGAGCACGACTGGAACACAGGTCAGAGCTACCAACAGAGCGGATGACTTCATCATGCTTCCTCCAGTGAGGCAAATGATTCAGGCTCGAAGCGGCACGGAGTCGATACTCGACCGTTATCGCACCGCATCGCCAGGCGCGCTCACGATGAGCCACGCCGATTTGCCGCCAAAGTCGTCGTCGACGACGGCGGAACCATCCGGGACCCTCCACGTCGTTCCGTCGACGCGAAAGGCATAGCGGTACTGCCCCGGCGGAATTCGAAGATCGACGACCCACACGCCTTGTGCCGCGCGATGAGCCGCGATGAATTTCCAGTTCGTGAAATCGCCGGCGACGTCGACGTTCGTCGCCTCGAGCGCGCGAAGCACTAGTCGAGTGAGGCCGGCCGCCGGCGCCGGCAGGCCCGCGATTTGTGTTCCATTCGACGAGGCGCGCCCCGTTCCGAGCGATACACCGATGTTGACGAATTGCCCGCCAGGCGTGCCAACGAGACGGTTTGTCGCGTACGTTCCGCCGCTCAACTCGAGCGTCGCAACCGAGCTGACCGCGCACGACACGACGCCGTTGCCGAACGTTGTGGCAGCACCCACTTCATTGTGGCGTCCAAATACGCCGCCGACGCGAACGACTCCACGCCAAACGGACATCGAGATCGAGCGGTCGACGGTTGTCGCCGTCTCGATCGTCGCACGTTCGTCGCGAATGCCGATCAGCATGGTCTCACCAGCGTCGCTCGCGAAGCGCGCATTCGTTCCGAAGATCGATCCTCGCGCCGTCCGGCGCGTGGTAGTCCGTCCGGAAGTCGTCGACCGCGAAGCAAAGGGCGAGCCTCCGAGCAAACCGGCGGGGGTTGTGACCGGGTGCAAGGCGGCGGTCGACGCGAGCGCGGCTTGCAGTCCGCCGTACGCGCTGATCGGACCGAGCGCCAGCTCCGCAGCGGGAATGGCGCGCCCAATGGCGTATGAGAAGTCGTATGACGTCTGTGTCCCGGTCGCGCCAGCGTCGAGCGTGAGCGCGGCGTGCCGGCCGAGTGGTGCGCGCATGGACGACGCCACACCGCCGCCAACCGCCCATTGTCGGTTGTCGTAGCGCGTCGCGCTCGCATTGGCGCTCAGTAGGAGGCGCGGATCGAGCGCGATCGCGAGCGATGGCGACGCCGTGATCGCGCGCGACCCCACACCCGCGACGTCGGTCGCCGTTCCTCCGGCAACCGACATGGCGGCTTGAACTTGCTGGCCTTGGACATCAACCGCGAGCACGGCCGTGAGAATGGCCAGGCCGATCACGTCGCGTGTGCCTCGCATCGCTCCCGGGCGAAAAGGTTGAAGTCGTACAGAGAGTCTACAGGTAATGCCGAGTTCGTGTTCCACACGCGGAGTACGGTCACCAACGGGATGTGATCCGTGAGTCCCTTGCAATGTGATGAACGACGAATCGAGCGGCGGGCGCTTCGCGCGAGCCCCAGCGAGGCCATAATGCACACGTCGTGGTGTTGCGTCGGCGCGACGCGCGTGACATCGTGCCAATCTCGCAGACCCAACACCGCTCCGTTCGCTCAAATGACCACACGCCGAAATTTTCTACGCACGACCTCGAGCGCGGTTGCCCTCATGGTAGGCTCGCCATCGCTGATCCTGCGCTCGCGAGCCAGCGCCGACATTGTCGTACGCAGCGGCAACGTGTTCGACGGACTCGGGACGCCGAGCAAAGAGCTCGACGTCGTCATTGCCGGAGGACGGATCGTGTCGCTCGCGCGACGAGCAGCCGATCGCGGTACGATCGAGATCGATGCGCGCGGCTTGGCCGTGGCTCCCGGATTCATCGACATTCACTCGCATGGTGACGGAACCCTGTGGTCGGATCCGCGCGCCGAATCGTTGATTCGGCAGGGCGTCACGACGATCGTCGTTGGACAGGACGGATCGTCTCGCGCGCCGCGCTCTACCGACAGTTCGCGCGACGACGAGGGCGCGATACAATTCTCCACGTTCGTTCAGTTGTGGTCCGCGCTCGATCGGCTACAACCGTCGGTGAACGTCGCGTCGATGGTTGGACTGGGCACGATTCGCGGTGTCGTCGTTGGCGGCAACGATCGGCCGGCGACGGCCGACGAGATGGCGCGCATGGAGCAACTCGTGAAGGCCGCGCTCGCCGATGGCGCGTGCGGCGCGTCGTCGGGACTCGAATACACGCCCGGTGCGTTCGCGCCGCTAGACGAGCTGATCACGCTCTGCAAGCCGCTCGCGGCGCGCAAGCTTCCGTACGCCACCCACATGCGCAACGAGGATGATCGGCTCATCGAGGCGATCGACGAAGCGATCGCCGTTGCGCGCGGGGCCAAGTGCCCATTGCAAATCTCTCATCTCAAGACGCAGGGCCCACACAACTGGAACAAACTCGATGCCGCATTCAGCCGCCTCGCCGCGGCCCGCGCCGCCGGGTGCGACGCCGCATTCGATCGCTATCCGTATATCGCGTATCAAACGGGGCTGACGAATCTCTTTCCGGTTTGGAGCCGCGACGGAAGCACCGACACCTTTCTCGCGCGTCTCGCCGACGCGTCGACGGCGGCGCGCATCAAGCAGGGCGCTCTGGGCAAGGTCGAGCTCATCGGCGGTTGGGACAACGTGATGATCGCGAACGTCGTTGACTCGACCGATCGCGCGGCCGAAGGCGCTCGGCTGGGCATGTACGCGGCGAGCCATAACATGGAGCCGTATGACATGGCCGTCGCGCTGCTTCGCCGCAGCCATGGCAACGTCGGGATGGTTGGATTCGCGATGAGCGAGGAGAACCTCGATCGCATTCTTGCACATCCGCACGGCATGGTGTGCAGCGACGGCGGCTCGTTCGCCGTCGACGGCCCAGCGCATCGCGGACATCCGCATCCGCGCGGGCTCGGCACGTTTCCTCGAGTGTTGGGCCGCTACGTGCGCGAGCGAAAAGCTCTCACGCTGACGCAGGCGATCAACAAGATGACGGCGCTTCCGGCGTCGCGCATTCATCTCCGCGATCGCGGGCGTATCGCCCCACGCATGGCCGCCGACGTAGTCGTGTTCGATCCGGGGACGATTCACGACACGGCGACATACCCCGAGCCATTTCAGTATCCCGCTGGAATCAGCGCGGTGATCGTGAACGGAGTCATCGCGTTGCGAGACGGACGGCGTGGCGACCAACACACCGGCAAGTCGCTTCGAGCAGTGTCATCCTGAGGCATGCCCTGAGGCGCGCGGACCGAAGATAGCGCGCGCGCGTGCACGCCGTTCGCTTTTGGGACGCCGGTTCCCATAGACGGACGCGCAACCCGCCGACGCCGCCAGCGGCAGGCCGCGAACCCGTTGTTCCGTAACGACTTCTCGCCAATCGTTCGCGGCACGAATGTTCCTTGCCACTAACGCATTTCCATCGTCGCCATCGCCTGAGCATTCCCGCATGGACATCCTGCTTCAAGACATTCGTTACGCCGCGCGCAAACTCGTGCGCACTCCAAGCTTCACGGTCATTGCCGTGACGACACTCGCCCTGGCGATCGGCGCGACCACAGCCGTGTTCAGCATCGTGAACGGTGTGCTGCTCAAGCCGCTTCCGTTTCACCAGCCCGACGAGATCATCAAGATCGGATCGATCGGCAAAGAAGGAAAGTTGGTCCACATGTCGGTGCCCGACTTCGTCGACTATCGCGATCAAACACACAGCTTCGTCGGCATGGCACAGATCCAGGATCGCAACAGCGCGAACCTGAGCGTCGCGGGCGCGGAACCCAAACGTCTCAACTCGGCGTCGGTCGGTGCGCGATTCTTCGAGCTGCTCGGCGTGGGAATGCAGCTCGGTCGCGCGTTCATCGCTGGTGAGGACGGAATCGGCGCCCCCCGCGTCGTCGTTCTCTCGGACAAGCTTTGGCGCAATGATTTTGGCGGCGACGCGCGCGTTATCGGGCGGCCGGTTTCGTTGAACGGGAAGGATTACACCGTGATCGGCGTCGCTCCTCCGTCGCTCACCTATCCCTCGACGCCAGACGTCTGGGTGCCATTCGTCTTCGAGTCGTGGATGACCGATCCCGACAATCGCGGCGCGCATTTCATGATGGCGATCGCGCGTCTCCGACCGGGAGTATCGGAAGCGGCCGCGAAGCGCGACATGGCGACAATCGGCGCGCGACTGCAGAAGGAATACCCCAAGTCGAACGCGACCTTCGGCGGAACAGCGGAGAATCTGCAGCGATCACTCGTCGGCGACGTCCGTGGCACACTGCTCACGATGTTCGGCGCCGTCGCGTTCGTGCTCCTCATCGCGTGCGCGAACGTCGCCAATCTCTTGCTCGTTCGCGCCGCCGGACGCGAAACGGAGATCGCCGTGAGAACCGCGCTCGGCGCCGGTCGCGGAAGGATCGTTCGTCAACTGGTCACCGAAAGCGTCCTTCTCTCACTCGCCGGCGCGGTCATCGGTGGGGCACTCGCGGCCTGGATCGTGGACGCAATCGTCGCCTTTGGACCGAAGGGCCTGCCTCGTCTCGACAACGTCGCGATCGACGGGCGCGTGCTCGCTTTCTCGGTGACGATCGCCGTTCTCACCGGCGTGTTGTTCGGGCTCGTCCCAGCCTACCACGCGGTGCGTGCCGAGCTTGGCCAGATGCTCAAGGACAGCGTCCGCGGCTCGAGCGGGAGACGCGCCGCACAACGCACCCGGAGCGCGCTCGTCATGACCGAGACGGCTCTGGCGGTCGTGTTGCTCGTCGGTGCAGGCCTACTCATCCGCAGCTTCGTGACGTTGCTCAACGTGGATCCCGGATTCCGCATAGAGAATGTCGTGAGCTTCGACGTGTCCGCGCCCTCCATCAAATATCCCAACGATCGCGATCTCCGCCGTTTCAGCGCCGACATTCAATCGAATCTGTCGGCCGTGCCGGGCGTGCAGTCGGTCGCCGTCGCCTTCGATCGCCCGATGTCGCACAACGCCATGCGCGTCACGTTCGATATCGATGGGCGTCCGAAAGAGCCGGCCGATAATCGACTGATCGCCGACGTCTTGCCCGCGACGGCCAACTTCTTTGCGACGATGGGAATCCCGGTGATCAAGGGCCGCACGTTCACGAGCGCCGAAGAGAGATGGGGCCCACCGCCGGTCGTCGTCGTCAACAAGGTGTTCGCCGCCAAGTACTTTCCAAACGAGGAAGCGCTCGGCAAGCACATCACCCTCGGCATCACGCACGACAGCTTGGCCACGCCGAGCCCAGTCGCGTCGGTAGGCGAGATCGTCGGCGTTGTCGGCAACGTTCGGCAGTTCGGCCCGCGCGAAGATCCGTATCCTGCCGTGTACCTCGGATGGGGAACCTTCCCGATCAACGACATGTCCTTCCTTGTCCGGTCGCACTCGGACCCATCGCAGCTCACGGCGGCGATCCGCGATCGCGTACACGCCGTCGATCCGACGATGCCGATTTACAATATTCAAACGATGGAGCAGGCGATCTCGGAGTCGGTGGCCCAACCGCGGTTTTATACGCTGCTTCTGACCGGGTTCGCCGGGCTCGCACTTCTGCTCGCCGCCCTGGGGATTTACGGCGTGGTCTCGTACTCGGTGAGCCAGCGCACCCGCGAGCTTGGAATTCGTATCGCGCTCGGCGCGACGCAGGACCGTGTCGTGCGACTCGTGATCGGACAGGGCATGGGTCTTACCTTGGCGGGCGTCGCCGTTGGACTCGTGGGCGCGTATTGGCTCGTGCACCTTCTGGCGACCCTGCTGTACGGCGTCACGGCTTCCGACGCGACGACGTTCGTCGGTGTGTCCGTAGTGCTGCTCGGTGTTGCGTCGCTGGCGAGCTACCTACCGGCGCGACGGGCGTCGCGTGTCGATCCGGTGATTGCCATGCGCGCCGAGTGAGCTAACCGTGCGCGCGTGAGCGGTCGAGGCGGCGGACGATCGCCGCGGCGAGCCGCTCCGCCGCGCCGGTCGACTCACCGAGGAAAAGATTTGGCTCGATCAGCTCCAGCTCCATGAGCAGAAAGGCGCTGCCTCGCGCAATCCCGTCGACGCGAGCGTAGAGCGGCGTCTCCGGTAGTGCGCGCACGACGTGCGTCGCCTGCTCGATCAGCGGGGGCGGCGCGTCGACCGGCTCGACGCTGCCACCGTGCTCCGTCTGCACGCGGAACTCCCCGCCGTGCGCAGTCGCGCGCTTGAGCGTCGCGTGGCTGAACGCACCATCGATGAACGTGAACGAGTATTCGCCATTTTGCGAAACCTCGTCGACGAACGGCTGGAGCAGTGCGTCGCCGATCGTCGTGACGTGCGTGACGACGTCGCGCGCCGCGCCGGCGAGCGGCGTCCGCAACGCGTACGTCTCGTAGCCGCTCGCCGAGACCGTTGGCTTGAGTACGAATCGCGTCCAACCCTCGGCGTTGGCGAGCGCCTCGACGTCGGCGGCGCGACCGCGCGGCACGATCATCGTCGGAATCGTCGCGACGCCGCGTTGCGCCAGGTCGAGGAGATAGCGCTTGTCGGCGTTCCAGCGCACCAGCGGCGACGAATTCCAAACAGTCGTGCCGCTTGCATCGACGCGGCCGAGCCAGGCGAGGAAGTCGGGGAAATGGAGGTGATAGTCCCAGCACGACCGAATGACGACTGCGTCGAACTCGGTCCAGTTCACGGAGTCATCCGACCAGACAACCGGCTCGGCACTGATCCCGAACTCGGCGAGCGCCGGCGGCAGAAGTTGGTCGTCGGGCGCGAGCCGCGGCGCCAGCGTGTACGTCGCCAGCGCGACGCGTTGCGACACGACTATTGCTTGCAGGGAACGTGCGGATTCGACGGCTTGGGCACGTCCAGTCCGGGGCGATGATCGGCGTTGGCGACGAATACCGCGGCGTCGAGCACCATCTGCGTCAGCCGCGCGTAGTCAGCGTAGTCGATGTACTGCGGCTCGTCGGTCAGCTGATGGTAGTCCATGTGACTGCCGCGTGATAGCGAGACACTCGGAATTCCGTAGCGTGCGTAGCTGTAGTGGTCGGCGCGGCAGTAGTACTGCTCGGGATGGCCGGGCGCATCATACTCGAAGTTGAACATGAACGGCACCGGCTCTTTCGCGTTGACCGCCTCGAACCAATCGCCGAACTCTTTCGATAAGCGGCGGAGTCCGACCACCTCGAGGTATGTCGGACCACCGCCTTTGATGTCGGTCGCGGCACCGCGGCCAATCATGTCCACGTCGATCTCGGCGACGATCGAATCGATCGGGACCGTCGCGTGGTCGGTGTACCACTCCGAGCCGATCAATCCCTTCTCCTCCGCGGTATGCGACACGAACAGGATCGAGCGACGTGTATTGACATTGCCGCGCGTCAGCGCTTGCGCGATCTCGATCAACGCGATGGTTCCACTCCCGTCGTCGTCGGCGCCGTTGTAGATCGAATCGAGTCGGGCCGTGTGCACGTTGCGCAGTGAATCGAGGATGGCGTGGATACGCGTTGCTTCGGCGGCCGTTGGCGCATGTGGCCGGCTGTCGGCGCCCATCGGACGAATCACCGTGTTGAACGCACGAAGCGAATCGTGGTCGACGGGCGCATGACCGAAACCAACGTGGTCGTTATGCGCCGTGAGGGAAACGTACTCGCCGCGCAGCCCAGGATCGGTCCCGCGCAGGATGGCGATGACGTTGCGCGCCGCGGCGCGCTGGACCGTGGGATCGTGAACTACAACGTTCGGAACCGTTTGGAAGTACGATCCACCTTCGCCCCCTGGCTCGAGCCCGAGTTTTCTGAACTCCGTGGCAACGTACTCGGTCGCCTTCGTGTCCCAGATGGTGCCTGCTTCACGGCCCATCATCGAGTCGTGCGCGAAGGCCGTGAGACGAACCTCCAAGTCGCGGCTAGTAATTGCGCCAGAGCTGGCCGACGGCGACGCAACGCGAACTCGCGCGCACGCTGTCGCGATCACGGCGAGTGCGGCGAGCGTAGCGGCCCGATGCAAGCGCATGTCAGTACCTGGTAGGAGACACCGCAAGATCACAAGCGTGGACTGGCCGGAGCAAGCGCCAGCGCGCGCTGGCGATCGATTTGACAATTTGCTTGCAGCCGAAACTTGCGGCGATACCGTTCGTTACAGATTGTGAACCCCTTCTCCGCCGATCGACTCATGCGACCCTTCCGTTGCGCGCGCTTCGCGTCCGCGCTGCTGTTCGCGCTTCCTCTGTCGATCGAGGCGCAAGTCATCGATCTCACGATCAACAACGTGGGCCTCGCCATCGGCGACAAGCCGCGCGTCAACGGTCTGCGGATCAACTTTCGCGACCGCAATCTCGACCATGTCAACGGCGCCAACGTCACCATCTGGTCGCCGTACGAACCGCCGTCCGGCGTCGTGAACGGGTTTGCGATCGGGCTTCCTGCCACGGGCGCCAAGAACATCACCGGTATTTCGGCGGGTCTGCTCGGCGTGGGGGCGCAGAATTCGATCAGCGGCATCGGCATCGGTGGTGTTGGCATCGGCTCCGGCGGTGAGTTGCGCGGGATCATGTTGGGGGGGATCGGCGTCGGCTCGGGCGGCGGCGTGACTGGGCTCAGCCTCGGTCTGATCGGGGTTGGCAGCGGAGGTCCCATTCGGGGGATTCAGGTTGGGGGCATCGGCGTCGGTGGCGGGAGTGAGCTTTCTGGAATCAGCATCGGTGGAATCGGCGCCGGTAGCGGCGGCCGGGTCTCCGGTGTGGCAATCGGTGGAATAGGCGTCGGGGGAGGCGGTGGAATCACCGGAATCGGAATCGGCGGCGTCGGCGTCGGATCGGGCGGCGACGCCACCGGTCTGATGATCGGTGGCGTTGGCGTCGGTTCGGGCGGATTTCTCAAAGGGGTGGCGATCGGGGGCGCCGGCGTAGGTGCCGCGAGGATCGAAGGCCTCGCGATCGGCGGGCTCGGCGTCGGCGGCAGCGACGTACGCGCTATCGTTCTGACCGCGGGCTATTTCAAGATCGAGAAGCGTGGCCGATTCGAGGGGAGCGCGCTTGCCGCCGTGACCAATGTCCGCGGCGCGCAGCACGGGTTGACGATCGGCTTATTCAATTATGCGAATGAGCTGCACGGCGCTCAGATCGGCGTCGTCAACGTGTCCGATAATGGCGGGCGGCGGCGCGTGTTGCCGTTGCTCAGCGTGAGATAGTCGGCTCAGGGCGAGGGTACACGGCGAGGGGAACGGCTCATCTCGTCGAGATAGTTCACCGTCGAGAGCAGCAGCGCATCGAGATTCTCTAGCACCTGGTTCTTCGGCACTGGCCGTCCGGCGGCCGCGCGCGACCGAGAGCCGGCCGCCCCGAAGTCGTAGGCCTGGAGGATCAGCAAGGCAGAATCGTGCGGCAGTGCTGTGAGCCGGATCGACACCACGAGTTCGCTGTTGAGCGTCCTTGTGAGCTCTGCTATGTCGCGCGACCTGACAAGGGCCGACCGGACCGAGTCCGGGTCGACCATGATGTATTGTCGAGTCCGAGGACGCAGGATCCGTCGCAAACTGTCGGCGACAGCTCGCCCCAGAAGCGCCGCCTCGGGCCACTGACGAATCTCCGGCGGCTCGGCGATGATCACGCGGCGCGGGCTGCTGGCTGTGACTGCGGCGGCACCCGAGTTCGCGGCGATGATCGAGTCCATCATCTTGCGTTGCGTCTGTTCAGCGAGCTTCGCTTTGGCGATCGAATCGCGCGTCTTTGCCGCGTCGAGTCGCCGTCGCACGGCCTCGGCGATTCTGACCGAGTCATCGCGCGTGATCAGCGGCTTAGCGACCGGCGGCGGCGCAATCCCGCTCGCGGCCGCGGCGCGCTTCACCAAACTCTCACTCGGCGCCGGCAGAGTGACCGCCGGCGCGGTGACCGCTGGCGTTGCTGGTGGAAGCGTGGCGCGCGTGCGCTGATGCGTGACTGCATAGCCCACGCCCGCGAGCACAGCGAACAGAATCGCCATCGCGGCCACACCGGCCCATGGACGACGACGCGTTGGCGGCTTGACACTTCCTTCCTGTGGGGTCACGCCCAGCGGCATCGTAAGGGAGTCCAGCTCGTGCAGGACTTCGTGGGCACGTTGCGGCCGCGCGTCGGGATCCTTGGCCAAGCACCGCATGATCAGCACCGACAGCGAATGCGGCACGCCGGGCGAGATTTCGTCCAACGGCTTCGGATCGCGCGTCAGTTGCGCGGCGAGCGTCTCGCGAGGCGATGGACTGGTGAAGGGCGAGACGCCGGTGAGCAGCTCGTACGCCAAAAGACCGGCGGCATAGATGTCCATTCGATGATCGGCGCTCGAATCGCCCGCGAGTTGCTCCGGCGCCATGTACGCCGGCGTCCCGATGGCGATTCCCGCGGAGGTGACGCTGCTGAGTGGAAGCGCGGCGCTGATCGCTTTCGCCACCCCGAAGTCGGTGACGAGCGCGTGCGACCCCTGGGTGAGGATGTTCGCCGGTTTGATGTCGCGGTGAATCACGCCGCGCTCGTGCGCGAACGCCAACGCGTCGATGACGTCATGCAGGATGCGAATGACGTCACGCGGCGTGAATTGCTTTTTTCGCTCGAGGGCGGCGCGCAGCGACTCGCCGTCGATATAGGGCATTGTATACCAAAGCAAGTCACCCTGCTCGCCGGCCGACAGCAACGGGACGATGTGCGGGTGCTGCAGCTGCGCGGCGACTTGTATCTCTCGACGAAATCGCTCGCGGTTGACTCCGGCGGCCAACTCTGGCGGAAGCACCTTGACCACGACCTTGCGGCCGAGCGCGCGATCGATCGCCACAAAGACGCGGCTCATCCCTCCACCCGCCAGCTCGCGATCGAGCTGATAGTTGGGACCAAGCGCTTCTTGGAGATGGTCGGCGAAGTCAGTCATCGGCCAGCAAAGTTTACCCGGTCCATCATGCGCCTCCAACCAATTTGATTTCGCTCATCACGAAGACGCTGGGGCCGGGGGATTTCGGACAGACAGAGAATTGGACACAATCAAGCGACAAAGCGCCGAAGCGACCTAACCAGAGAAATTGAAAATTGGGTCTTTCGCGTATTCTCAGATGTGGTAAGATTAAAGCGCTCTAATGTTGGTGAACATCCTCATTCCACTTCACCCAACGAACCGTGGCACGAGCCAAATCGCTTCGCCGCCCCAGGGCGGTTCCCGAATCGGTCATCCCGAAGAATATCCTCGCCAAGGAAATCGCGAGCATTCTCGAGAAGCAGCAGCTCACACAGACCGAAGCGGCGTACATCATGCGCGACGCGCCGTCGCAAATCTCTCTAGTCGTCACGGGCAAGTTGCGCGGGTTCTCGACCGAGCGCCTGCTCCGAATGCTCGCCCGACTCGGACGCGACATCGATATCGTGATTCGTTCCTCCAAGGGCAAGACGGGCAAAGTCAGCGTCGTAAGAAGGTAAGCCCAGCCCTGCTGTTGGCGGACACCGCGAGAGTTGGGGTCGGTGCGCCCGGCCCCGGCTTATTCGTGGTGGATCGCGTCGATCGGCGACAGCCGAGGCGCTCGCAACGCCGATACAGACCGAAATCCAACCGATCGCGACTGAGGCGCCGATCGCCGTGACCAGCGCCGGCGTGAGCGCGACGCAATTACAGCGCGCTGCTACGCGCTGATGGCAGGCATCGACGCGGTCGGCGTCAGATTTGCGCCGATGTTCGGGTTCCACACGCGAAGGCCGTCGCGCCCACCTCGCTTCGCCGCGTAGAGCGCTTGGTCCGCGCGCTCCTTCATGTTGAGGTCGGGCCAGTCAGCTGAATTGCCATTCGTCGAGACCACGCCAACGCTGATCGTAATGTGGAGGCGTTTGCCGTTCACCATGAACGAGTGCGAGCGCACCGTGTCGCAGACGCGGATCGCGGCGCGGAACGCGCCCGATGGATCGGTATCGGGGAGAAGGATGCTGAATTCCTCACCGCCGGTTCGCGCCACCATGTCGCCGGCTCGCGCAGTCTGCACGAGGAGACCGCCGAATTCGCGCAGCACGACGTCGCCGGTGATGTGTCCGTACGTGTCGTTGATGTCCTTGAAGTGATCGAGGTCGATGGCGAGCAGCGACAGATCGCCGGCGGCTCGCGTCGCGCGGGCAACCTCGCGCGCCATCGCTTGATCGAGCCCGCGACGATTGAGGCAACCCGTCAGCGGATCGGTGAGCACCATGCTCGCGAGCTGGAGCCGCACGCGATTGTACGCGCGTCCGACGCGGGTGACCGCGTCCGGATTGCTGTCGGCTTTGAGGTCATACGCTTTGGTGAAATCCCCCTCTTCCGCGTCCTCGAACAGCTCGACGATGTGTTCGAGACGTCGCCGGAAGCTTCCGTATTGGATGATGAACGCAACCGCCGCGATCGTGAACAGACAGACGGACCACAGTTCCTGGCCCCAGCGAATCGATGGGTTCTCGCGGATCATGACGCCAGTGGCGACGAGGTACCCGACCACCACCGCGGCCAGCGCGACGCTCGCGTGCTTCCGTCCGAAGTGCGACTCCGTGAGATGCAGAACGAAGAAAGACAGAATGAGAATTCTGCCATAGTAGCCCGCCGGTGACGACGCGATGGTCGACACGAAGATGAACACCAGATCCGACAAGACCGTCGTGGCGACGATGACATTGCCGGCGAGACCCGTTCGGCGGATCAGCCAACCGAGGAACCCGACGAGCGCGACATAGCCGCCGATCGCGCCAAGGATCCACTGGCCGTGACCGCGCAGGATGCCGGCTTGGACGAGCATGAACGCGACGCCGCCGGCGAGGATGGCCACGGCGATGCGGACGCGCCCCTGCCAGAGGAGCACTTCGGCATTCGCACGGGCTGCGGATTGAAAATCGCGGCTCACGAGGTAGGGAAAAGGTCGGATCGGCGCCGTCGGCGCGCCGTGATGGCCAAATGTATGGTAATAATCGGGCCAGCGGACACAACCACACGCATTTGATACGCAAACTACTGTAAATTATAGGCTTAGCTATTCATGGACCGGCGCGGTGTATGGCGCAAACCTCTCGCGCCTTGCACGAAATTCTGTCCTTTGCGACAACCCTCGGAAACCTGAGCCGATTCCCGTCGTCGAGGTCTCATGACGAAGCTATTCGTGTTTGCCGGGGCAACGATTGGCGGCTATGTGGGGTGGTGGCTCGGATCGAATATTGGATTCATGACTGCCTTCATGGTCAGCATGGTCGGCACCGGCATCGGGATGTACGCGGGGAATCGGGTAGCGCATAATTACGAATGAACCGGCAATTGCGAACCGCGGCTGCCTGCGCCGCGGTCGCGCTGTGTCCGTGTGCGGCGATCGCCCAACGCGCGACGATTGCCGGTCGCGTCGTGGTGACAGGGACCGATGTTCCGCTGGGCTACAGCGTCATCGGGTTCGCGCCCGACGGACGCGAGCAGTTCACCGACGCCGACGGTCGCTTCACGCTTCACGGTGTGAGAGCGGGCCGCGTCCGAATCTGGGCGAAACACATCGGCCACACACCGCTCGATACGACGATCGACGTCGCCGCAGACGACAGCATCATGCTCCATCTCGAGCTGCCACTCGTCTCGATTCAGCTACCGGCCGTTCATACGCTCGCCAAACAATGCGCGCACCTCGGCGAGTCGACTCCCAAGCTCGGCGCGGCGCTCGCCGCGTTGTTCGAGCAGCTCAAGCAGAACGCCGAGCGCAATCGGTTGTTGTCGCGATCGTATCCGTTCGAAGTGGACATCGAACGCAAGATCACCAAGCCCGAGCCGGCGCTCGAAGCGCGCTTCGTCGCGTTCGACACGGTCCGACGCGCGAGCCAACGGAGTTGGCAGTACGCACCCGGTCGTCTCCTCGGCACGCGAGAGTACACCGGCGGCGTGTTCGGCGGTACATGGACGACGGTCGCGATCCCGGAGCTCTCGGACTTCGCCGATTCGACTTTTCTCAACTTCCACTGCTTCGACTACAGCGGGTTCGAGGTGGTGGACGGAGACAGTCTGCTGCGCGTCGATTTTACGCCCGCCCCGACGGTGCATGATCCCGACGTCGCCGGCGCGATCTTCCTCGATCCCAAGACGTACCAGATCCGCACGACGTTCATCTCGCTCGTCAACCTGACGAAGAGGCTGCGCGAGCGGATCGGCGGCCAATCGATTCGCGTAACGTTCAAGGAAGTGGTTCCCGGCGTACCGGTCCTCGACGCGGTGTCGTCGATCGTCTATCCGCGAGACGATCCCAAGGCACCGCCGCAGGAGCCGGCCACGGAGACGCAACGCGCGCTGCGCGTGCGCTTTCTCCGAGGCAGGCCGTAGCCGCGTTCAGCCGCCGTGCTTGAAGTACTGCACCGCTCGCTCGTGCTTCTCCGCCGCCGCGCGCGATTTGAACGTCCCAAGGTTGCGGCGCCGCCCGGTTTTCGGGTCCTTCTTCCGCGAGTACAGGCGATATCCACCGGATTTGAGTTTTCTAATCATGTAGACAACTCCGCTGGGTTTCCCGTCATCCTGAGCTCGGCGAAGGATCTACTGCTGGGTCACGTCGTTCATAACAACCGATCTTTCGTCGGTTCGCTCCTCAGGATGACCGACTCCGGGTTCGGCAAAAAGAGAACCGCTCTCGCGGCCCGACGCCTCAGACCCGGGCCGCGATCACCGCATCGGCGAAGCGCTCCATTTCCTCGAGTTGCGGACTGCACTGAAGCAGGAGCAGGTCAACGCCGGCGTTGGCAAACTCGGCGACGCGCTCGGCGACCTGATCGGGCGTGCCGGCCAGTCCGGCGCGCAGACCGCGATTCGACACCGAATAGTCCTGAAGACTGACCTGTTGATCGAGCTTGGTGTTCGAGATCCAATCGCGGTAGTTGTGGTAGCCGGGCGAGCCGACAGCGACGTTGGTGATGCGTTCGATTTCGTCCTTCACCTCGCGCTCCGAGTCGCGAACGATGGCATACGCGGCGACACCAAATTGCATCGGGGCGAGCTCGACGCCGAGCGACTCAGCGGCTTCCTCTCGGCGCCGACGCATGTCGGCGATCTTCGGCGCGATCCGTTCCGGCGGATCCCCGTGCATCACGTACGCGTCGCACTGGCGAGCGATCATCGTCTTCGCGGCGTCCGATTCGCCGCCGGCGTAAATCGTCGGTCGCGGACGGCCGGGACGCGACACCGGCTTCGGCTCGAGAATGATGTCGTCGTGATCGTAGAATCGTCCGTGGTGGCTGAAGCGCGGCTCCCGCCACGCGCCGTCCACGACGTCGAGCCACTCCGTCGTACGGGCGTAGCGGTCGTCGTGCTCGTCGAACGCGGCGCCGAACCGACGCGCCTCGTCCCTCCACCACGCCGACACGACGTTGAGGGCGAGACGCCCATCCGAGATGCGATCGATGTTTGCCGCTTGCTTGGCGAGAATCGCCGGCGGATGGAACGACGGACGCACCGCCACCATGAGCTCGAGACGCTGCGTGACGGCGGCGAGAGCGGCCGCCGTCGACCAGGCGTCAAGCGAGGGCGCGTCGATTCCCTTGATATCGTTGAGCAACAACTCGGCGATGAGCGTTATGTCATAACCGATCTCTTCACTGCGCTGGGCGAGACGCCGCACATAGTCCCACGACGCCGTCATGCCCTCGTCTTCGACGTTGCGCAGCCAACCGCCGAAGACCGGGAGCCAATAGCCGTACCTCATGGGAGGGCCGCGTGGATTATCCCATCCTCAACGAGCGATGCGGCGACGCGGCGTTCGGCGCGCGCCGCCCGACTCGCGGACCGGTCGACGAGGTAGTCGACGAACTGGCCCCACGGATTGAAGCCGATCACGCTCTCCGGATCAGCGACGAAGTTCGACAACGCGTTGATGTCGTAGAAGTAGTGCTTGCCGTCGCGGTCGTCGACGAGATACTCGATCCCGCCGATATCGAGTCCGGAGCGACGCGAGATTGCCTCGACCTGCTCGACGATCTCTCTCGGCGGCTCATATCCTTCGACGCGCAATCCCGTTTTGGGAGCGTCGACGGCGCACGCGCCTCGAACGAGCTCGACTCCGTTCGTCGTTTGGCACGCGTCGGCGGGACACAGATCGAATGAGCCGACGGCCGGGTGCACTTTGATCGCGTAGAGATATTTCCCGCCGAGCGTTTCGACGCGTACGATGTGCCCATCGCGCAACGGCGCTGATTCTTGGACGAGCCCCACGCCGTCGACACCGAGATCGACCTCGCCACGCGAGACCGCGCCGGCGAGCGCGGCTTCGGATTCATAGCGAACGATCCCGGCGCCGCTGCCACCGATGTTCGCCTTCACCAGCACTGGATAGCGCAGTCCTTTCGCCGCCTCGACGGCGCGCGATGCGTCGTTGATCGCCCGCGACCGTGGATACGGAAGTCCAAGCTCTTCGAGCAGATCGAGCTGGGAGGCTTTCGAGAGCTCGAATGCGTACACTTGCGATCCGTTGACGACTGGAATGCCGATGCGTTCGAGATGACGCAGCCAGTGCAGTGTGTGGAACGTCGACTGGCGATGACCACGGAGATACGCCGACGGACTCGCACGATTGACGACGAGTGAATACGGCACGTCGTCTTCCGAGGGATCGAACAGATGGGCCGATGCGTCGATGCGGACGTACGGCAGGTCCCGCCGCTCGAGCTCGGCGAAGAGCGGCTTGAACCAGTCTGGATGTTCGTGGTAGATCGCGATCGGTTGCATGACTGTCCGGGGTTGAAGGATGCCTTCGGCGACGGTGCTCTCGCCTCACCCTCGGATCGACTGCGCTTTGCCACCAAACAAAAGCGCTCCGATCCAGTGGGAGGATCGGAGCGCGAGTCGCGAATCGTAAACGCTGTTACATGCGAACGCCCAGAGCCTCGGATGCCGATCGGCAACAGAGACAACACATACACGCGCAGCAGCACATGCGTTGGGCGGACGTCATGATTCGGAAGCTAACGGCCGGGTGAAGGGCGTCAATGGGCCGCTGACGTCCCGACGAGCCAGCTGAACGCTGTCAGAACTTGGCTTCCAGGTACAGATCCACTCGGTACTGCTTCCGCGGATAAATCCCTCGCGCCACGTCGAACCTGAACAGGCCGTCGAGGAACGATACGCCCGCGCCGACTCCACTCATCGGCCGGCCAACGGTGCCGATCGCCTTTCGATCGCCGACCCATCCGAGATCTCCAAACACCGTCGGACGAACGCTCGCGTCGCTCGATCCGATCTCGGCGCGCGTTAGCCAGAATGCGTTGCCGCTCTGCACCGTGTCAGGCGACTGCCCGCGAATGGTCTGTGAGCCGCCGAGGTACCATCGGCGCTGCGGTGGCAGACCGCCGACGGAGCTGCCACCGGCCAGCGTGAGAGAACCGGCAAGTCGACCGAACCCATGAGAGGCGGTGAGGTCGAGCGCGCCGCGACCATAGAGCGAGTCGCCTGTCGCCGCCTCGACGCGAAGATCGGTCAGGACGCGCAGCCCCCGCGGATCGAGTCCGTACTCGAGGTTGACGCGACCGCCCAACCCCGCGTACGCGCCGCGCCGCGCCTGCAAATTCGCGGGGAAATCAGAGCCGTTCACGGCGAAGTTTGTCTTCACCGCCGCCGTGCGCTCCTGCTCGACGAACGCGCGCCACTCGACGCGCGCGCCGCCGAACGGTGTGTCGCGCGACGACGTGAGCTCGGCGCCGGTTGCCCGATAATAAAATCCTTCGTCGCGGCCGAACATCAGCGCCGAGAACGAGCTGCCGAAGCTCAGCGGACGTCCCCAGTCGCTCGCCGACACGAGATGGTTGTAACCCGTCAATGAGATCGACGTGGTCAGATTCGTGCGCGTCGCTGTCAACTCGACGTTGGGCTCGAAATCGGCGAAGCCGATGCGTCCGAGGGCCGCGACGTCGTAGCCGCCGCCGAGCTGCTGCTCAACCGATGCGCCAACTGAGAATCCTTCGACACGGTTGTAGCGCATGAGCGACGGACCGTACGAGATCGTCGGCGGCGGCAGCATCGACAAGCTGAACTGAAACGGCGCCTGCGCGCCGAGCGACAGCGCCTCCGACTTGAGCGCGTCGAGCTCCTTGGTGCCGAACAATTCCTCGCCGGGATCATAGATCGACGGCGGGAGATCGGGCGAGTTCTCCAGCTTCGAGATATCGCAGGGAACCTTCATCGCGACCGGCAGACGCGAGTCGTAGCGCGTTCGCGTCGTGATTTCAAACTCCGCCGTGTCGCACTGCGATGTGTGTCGGTCGGCAACCTTGAGGCCGCGCCGAATCGAGTCGTTCGCCGCGCGCCTCTGCGTGCGTGCCGCGGCACGAACGGAGTCTCGCCAATCCTGTCGCTGCTCTTCGGTAAGCGAGTCGGGCATTCGCATCCGGGGCGGGGTCTCAGCCATTTTGATCGGGGGCAGGCTGTCCTTGCCGTTCACGCTGGCGTACTTGAAGCTCTCTTCCATCTTGAACGGCACGTGCATGAAGCTCACTTGAGCGCTTCCTTCGGCGAGCCGTAATCGCGGAAGCCAGAATCGCCCTTCGTGCAGACCATACTCCACCGCGATCGCCGACACTTCGGCTTTCATCGGTGTGATCATCGGCTTCACCCACACTGGTACATCGTCCATCGCCTTCGGGTCGTCCTGGGTCGCGACGGCCCAGATATCCATTGGGACTGACAAGCGATAGGCGGCGCGTACGAGCTGGCCCGATTTCGTGTCGAACCAGAGTGAGCCGACAGCGAGATTCCACTTCGGTTCTCGCGGCCGGACTTTGAGCTCGCGAAGTTGAATGACCGTCTTGTTCGGCAGCGTGAAGCTGATCGAGTCGCCCGTCTCGTAGGTGTAATACGCCTCGGCGCCCTCGGCGATCGGGTGCACGAGCTCGGTCTCGTCGACCTGCGATCGCGCGAGGCCACCTCCGATCCAGAACGATTCGTTGCCTGGGAAATACGGAATCGAGGCGTTCATGTCGGGGTCGTTCATCTCGCTGCGAACCTCGTCATGCGCTTCTTTCGGCGCGACGGGAATGGCGGTTCGCGAACCACGCGCTTCCATCCAGACGCCGACTCCTTGCTGCCATTGGATGCGTGCCGCGCTTTCATGACGGAACAGCAGCCGGTCGCGACCGATCTTCGAGAAGCCCATCCCGGCGGAAACTCGCTGGTACGCCATCGCATCATACGCGACGAGCGCGGAATCTTGCGTCAATCGCGCGGCCCGTGCGTGAAGCAGTGTTGTCTTGGCGGTCTGGTCCTTGAACGCCGTCGCGAGGACGTCGGCGGTCACGGGCCGACGCACGCCTTGCCTATGACGGCGACGCGATGTCGTGGCGGCCGAGTCAATGCTGCTGTCGCGCACCGTGGGGAGGCGACGGCTCGATTGCGGTACCTGCGTTTGAAGATTCAGCGCAAACGCGGCGCCGAGTAGGACTAGCATGGTGGCCTCGAGGAACAGCAGCTGGTGAACACGATACGGCTACCGCTCGGCCCGGGTTTCGCGCTGGGATGCGCGCGACGTCCTCGACTCGACACGACAACAGGCAAGAGTATGTAGGTTTCAGCCCGTATGTCCGCTTCCGTCCAGTCCAATCCGACGCCGGCGCTTCTTGTTCAAGGCCTGCGCAAATTCTACGGCGACGTTCGTGCCGTTGACGGCTTGGATCTCTCGGTCGCCGCGGGCGAGTGCTTTGGATTGCTCGGGCCGAACGGCGCCGGGAAGACGACGACGATCGAAATCTGCGAAGGCCTGCTCACACCCGACGCCGGCCGCGTAGAATTGCTAGGGCTTCATTGGCAACGTCACGACCGCGAGCTCCGGCAGCGCCTCGGCATACAGCTTCAAGAAACTCAACTCGGCGAAAAGCTGACCGTTGAGGAGACTGTCCGGTTGTTTCGCAGCTTTTACACTCGTGGCCGCACGGTCGCCGACATAATCGGGTTGGTCCAGCTCGAGGAAAAGCGCACATCGCGCGTCGGAAAGCTGTCGGGCGGACAGAAGCAGCGGCTCGCGCTCGCCTGCGCGATCGTTGGGGATCCCGACCTGCTCTTTCTCGACGAGCCGACGACCGGACTCGATCCACAATCGCGCCGCCAACTGTGGGATCTGATCACGGATTTCAAAGCGCTCGGCCGCACGATCATGTTGACGACGCATTACATGGATGAGGCGGAAATCCTCTGCGACCGCGTCGCAATCGTCGATCACGGAAGAGTGATCGCGCTTGGCACGCCGCTCGAACTGATCGGATCTTTAGGCGCGGAGCACGTGATCGAGTTCTCTCTCGCGGCGGGCTCGCCCCCGCTCGACGAGGCGACCCTGCGCGCGGTCGATGGCGTGCGCACCGCTCGAACGCTCGCCGGCGGGTATGAGCTCCAGGTCAGCGCGCTGCATCGGACGGTGCCCGGCCTACTGTCGCTGTTGGCGCAACGCCACGTCGAGCTGGTGAATCTCACGACGCATTCGGCGTCACTCGAGGACGTGTTCGTCTCGCTGACCGGGAGACAACTGCGGAATGAGTGACAACTCTCTCTGGCAGCTCATCACGGTTCGCTTCAAAGAATACACCCGCGAGCCCGAAGCGCTGTTCTGGTCGTTCGGATTTCCAATCTTACTGGCCATCGGGTTGGGCATCGCGTTTCGAGCCAAGCCGGCCGATGTCGTCCACGTCGCGGTGGCGAACAACGGTCCTCGAGGTCAACCGCTGGCCGACGCGATTCATCGCGATCCTGGGCTCGCCGTCGAGCTGTTGTCTCCCGACCGCGCCGCGGTCGCGCTTCGGACCGGACGAGTCGCACTGGTCGTCGCACCCGACGGCGTCGACGGCGTGCAGTATCGCTACGACGACACGCGTCCCGACGCGCGCAACGCGCGACTCATGGTCAATGACGCCGTGCAACGCGGCGCGGGCCGCGGCGACGTCCTTCCGACCGCCGAGCAGCGCGTGCGAGAGCGCGGCTCGCGCTACATCGACTTCGTTGTCCCGGGCCTGCTCGGCATGACGATCATGGGCGGCGGGATTTGGGGACTCGGCTACTCGATCGTCGACCAACGGCGTAAGAATCTGCTCAAGCGTCTTGTCGCCACGCCGATGTCGCGCGCCGAGTATCTCGCCTCGTACGTGATCTCGCGGCTGGTGATGCTGACGATCGAGGTGGTAGTGCTGCTCGGGTTTTCGATCGTATTGTTCGGTGTCCCGATGCGCGGATCGTGGCTCGCGATCGCGACAATCATCGTCGTGAGCGCGCTGGCGTTCGGGGGCTTCGGACTCCTCATCGCGTCGCGCTCGAAGACGATCGAGGGCGTCTCCGGCTTGATGAATCTCTCGATGCTGCCCATGTGGGTACTGTCGGGCGTGTTCTTCTCGTCGGAGAATTTTCCGCGCGCCGTGCAGCCGTTCATCAAGGCCCTCCCGCTCACGGCAACGAACGACGCGTTGCGCGCCAACATGCTGCGCGGTGACCAACTGCTGACGCTGTGGCCGCAGATGGCGGTGCTCGGAACGTGGCTGGTCGCATGCTTCGCGGTCGCGTTGAGAATCTTCCGGTGGCGATGATGTCAGGCGTGCGCGAATGAGCGGGGATCTGTCGCGCGACGAGCTCGTCGAGCAGGGACGCGCCGTGCTCGATTGGATCGCCGAGTATCTCGAGCATCCCGAACAGTATCCCGTGTTGGCGCAGGTGCGGCCGGGAGAGATTCGCGCGTCGCTGCCCACGTCGCCGCCACGAGAAGCCGAGTCCATCGAACGCATCTTGGCGGACTTCGAGTCGAAGATCATTCCCGGGATCACGCACTGGAATTCCCCCGCGTTCTTCGGCTATTTCGCGACGTCGTCGTCGGTCCCGGGGATCCTCGCCGAGATGTTGGTGGCGACGCTCGACGTCAAAGCGATGCTGTGGAAGACGTCCCCGGCCGCGACGGAGCTCGAACAGCTCTCGACGGACTGGCTGCGCCAGATGCTCGGTCTGGGCGACGGATGGTTCGGTATCACGACAGATACGGCGTCGATGTCATCGCTGCTCGCGCTGGCAGCGGCGCGCGAAGCGCGCCCCGAACTGGCGATCCGCGAGCGCGGCATGGCGGGTCGCGCCGATCTCCCGCGGCTTCGCGTGTACGCGTCGGAGCACGTGCACTCGTCGGTCGACAAGGCCGCGCTCGCGCTCGGCATCGGCCTCGAGAACGTCGTCAAGATCGAGAGCGACGCCGAATTCCGCATGCGGCCAGAGGCACTTGCGGCGGCGATCGCCGCCGATCGCGCCCTCGGCTATCTCCCGCTCGCGTGCGTCGCGACCGTCGGGACGACGAGTACGTCGAGCATCGATCCGGTCCCGGCCATCGGTAAGATTTGTCGTCGCGAGGCCGTGTGGCTGCACGTTGATGGCGCGTACGGCGGCATGCTCGCGATCGTTCCGGAGTTCCGGTTCATCCTCGACGGTGTCGAGGGCGCTGACTCACTCGTCGTCAATCCGCACAAGTGGATGTTCACACCGTTCGACTGCTCGGCGTTCTTCATCAGACGGCCGGAGGTACTCAAGCGCGCCTTCTCGCTCGTGCCTGAGTATCTGGTGACGCGCGAGCAGGACGACGTCGTGAACTTCATGGACTACGGCGTCCAGCTCGGCCGTCGCTTCCGCGCGCTCAAACTGTGGATGGTCATTCGCGCGTTCGGCACCGACGGCTTGGCCGAGCGGCTCCGTGAACACTGCACGCTGGCGCGGACCTTCGCCGCAGGGGTGGCGCTGAGCGAAAACTGGGAGCTCATGGCGCCGGTCCCCTTCTCACTTGTCTGCTTTCGCTACGCACCCGGCGGCATGAGCGATCTCGAATGCGACCGACGCAACGAGGCGATCATGCACGCGGTGAATGCCGGCGGAGACATCTTCCTCTCGCACACCAAGTTGCACGGCCGGTTCACGCTGCGATTGGCGATCGGCAACATCCGGACAGAGGAGCGCCACGTCGCACTGGCTTGGCAGCGGCTGAAGGAAGCAGCCACTCTGTCATCCTGAGGAGCGAAGCAACGAAGGATCTGCTTTTGCGTGTAGTAGAGCAGATCCTTCGCTTCGCTCAGGATGACAAATGAGCTTCGTTACTCGTGCGCCGCCAGCTTCTGCGAGTACAGGTCCGGGAACTCCTTCTTCAGGTTCGCCACTTTCGGCGCGTCGTTGATCCTGATGTACAAATCGTCGGGATGCAGCTCGGCGTAGTTCTGATGATACGCCTCGGCGATGTAGAACGCCTTCAGCGGCGCGACCTGCGTGACGATCGGCTTTGGGAACACGTGCGACTTATTGAGCTGGTCGATGTACGCTTCGGCCGTGTTCTTCTGTTCGTCGCTCATGTAGAAGAGCGCCGAGCGATATTGCGGGCCCGTGTCGGGACCCTGACGATTCAACTGCGTCGGGTCGTGCGCCACCGAGAAGAACACGCGCAGCAACTGCCCGTACGTGACCTGCGACGGATCGAATACCACGCGCACCGACTCGGCGTGTCCGGTGACGCCGGTGCTCACGGCTTCGTACGAAGGATGGTCGAGCGCACCGCCGGCGAATCCCGACGTCGCGCTGACGACGCCTTTGATGTGCTGGAACACCGATTGGATGCCCCAGAAGCACCCACCGGCGAAGACGGCCGTCTCCGTCTTCGCGTTGACGGCGACCTCATCGCGCGCCGCAGCGGGCAGCGACACCGGACCGCGCGTCGCGGCTGTGAGGCGTTGCGCGAACATGAAACCCGCCACGACCAATAAACCGCCGAACACCGCGTTGCCGCGACTCACGCTGCGCTTCATTTGTCCGCTCCCCCAAGTTCGAATTCTGTCAATCCGGTTCGTCCGGTCGCTCGGCTTTGGGAACCTCAGCCGTGTCGCCCGACGATAGCACCTCGACAACCTCCTCCTCGACGTGCCGCTTGCGCATCACCCAGAAGGCGATGGCCACACCTAATACGATCGCACCGACCAAATAGTTCTCATACCGGCGAACATGGCCGAGCACGATCAGCGTCGTCCGGCCAAAGGCCCATCCGAGCAACGTAAAGGCGAGCGACCACGTGAGTGCACTGATTGCCGAGCCGATCAGGTAGATGGGCAATGAGAGCCTTGCGGCCCCACAAGCGATCGGGAGCGTGAGCCGCAGTCCGTAAGCCCACCGCACCGCGATTGACGCACGCCAGGGGTGCCGCCGCACGATCTTGAGCGTCCGCAGCATCCATTTGCGGAGCGACGGCCACCGACGGCGGACCCAGTGGCCGCGCAGCCGCCCGACATAGTACAACCCGAGGTCGGCAATCCACGTTCCGCCCGCAACCCACATTCCGACCGCCGACAGCCGCAGATACCGATCGTGCGCCGCCAAACCGCCGATAATTGGCGTCGCTTCCTCGGTGATGATGCCAGTCGCGCCAAGCGTGATGTACGCCCACAAGCGATGAAGGGCCGCAATTGCTCGCGGGTGCCTCGACACGACCTGCAGCAGTTCGAGAATAATCGTCGCTCCGAGTTCGGCGCGCGTGTCAGTGCGACGCCGAAACCGCGGCGCAACTCGCGTCGAGATGGGCGCGGAACTCCTTGAAGAGCCGCATCGTGATCGGACCGGGCGTGCCGGAACCGACCGGCCGATCGTTCACGCGCACGATCGGCATGACGTCGGACGTGGTGCCGGCGAGAAAGCATTCGTCGAGACGCGAGATGTCGCGCTCGGTGAACGACTCTTCGCGAACTGGGATCGACAGCGCGCGCGCGATCTCGAGCACGACGGCACGCGTGATTCCGGGGAGAACGAGGTTGTCGAGCGGATGCGTGCGAATCTCTCCGTCAAGCACCCCGAGGACGTTGGTGTGCGACCCCTCGGTGACGACGCCGTCGCGGATCATGATCGCTTCCAGCGCGCCGCGCTCGGCCGCGGCCTGTTTTGCCATCACGTTCGGCAACAGTTGAATCGTCTTGATGTCACAGCGCAGCCAGCGGACGTCCGGGGCCGTGATCGCGCTCGCCCCACGGGCTCGGACGTCGTTCGGGGGCAGGAACCGGTTCGCTGTGGCGAACACGGTCGGCTTCGTGCCGGCGGCCGGAAATTGATGCGTGCGTGGCGCGACACCGCGGGTGACCTCGACGTACAGCGTCGCTTCGCCGTCAAGCAGGCCCGAGTCTGTGAGAAGATGCTCAGCGACCTCGTCGAGGACGTCACGGCGGACGATGTCGGGTGCGTTGATCCGAAGCTCGCGAAGCCCGAACGTGAGCCGGGCAAGGTGACGGTCTGTCTCGAACAGACGACCGTTCACTGCGCGCCACACTTCGTAGACGCCATCGCCAAAGATGAATCCGCGATCTTCCACCGGAATCATCGCGGCGGAGCGCGGAAGATACTGGCCGTTGAGATATGCGTTCACGGCGTAGCCGCTGGTAGTGGGTTGGAGTGGAAGGTAATGGTTCCGGCCGAGGACGTGACAGGGTGAGGAGTGGCGGTGGGCGAGTCATATTCCGCTCACGTGCCCTCGCTAACAGTCACCCACCTGCCTATGCAACTCGTTTGGCCCGAAATGCAATATCTGCCGAGCTATGTCCGCGCGCTCGAGCAGGGTTGGTCGCCGGATAATCTTCGGCCCGAGGCAGGCCAGGAGGACCTCGACGAAATCGCACGTGGAGCCGAGCGATTTGTCGCGGCGCAGGCCGATCGCGAAGCAACAGGACCGCCTGTGCGCTTGCCCGACGGAACGACCGTGCCTCGACTTCCCGGCTATCACAAGTGGATGTGGGACGGCGAGTTCTGTGGCGAGATCAACTTCCGATGGCAGCCCGGCACGACCGAGCTTCCTCCACACTGCCTCGGGCACATCGGCTATTCAGTTGTGCCGTGGAAGCGCGGCAAGGGATACGCAACGCTTGCGCTTCGATTGCTGCTCCCAGAGGCGCGTGCGGTCGGACTCGCCTACGTCGAGCTGACGACCGACGCCGACAACATCGCATCACAACGCGTGATTGAGGCGAATGGAGGAACGCTCGTCGAGCGATTCAACAAACCTGAGGGCTACGGTGGCGCGCCGAGTTTGCGGTTTCGCATTTCCTTAGCGATGGCGATTCGATGAAGCGTTCCGGTCTCGCTGCCCGTTGCCCCGGCTTGCTCCGCCGCCGATCCGCGGTCCAAGTTAGAGCGAACGCACTCGCTCGGTCACACTCACCGGTCGGCCCCATGAGCCAACTCGCCGAACGTTCCAACCGACGGCGCCGCTTTGCGGCCCCACTCGCCGCCCTCGCCGCGTCGCTCGTTGTCGCACCACTCCGATCGCAGCAGCCGCCAGCGTCCGCCGCGCAGCCGACACCGGCTCAGCGTGCGGCCGACGATCGCATGCGGAATGATTGGGCAAACCTGCAGCGGTACCGTCAAGCGAACGATAGTCTGCCCCCTCCCGCACCAGGCGAGCGGCGCGTGGTGTTCATGGGCAATTCAATCACCGACGGTTGGGCGAGGTACTTCCCGCAGATGTTCCCGGGGAAATCCTATGTCGGTCGCGGCATCGGCGGGCAAACGACGCCGCAAATGCTCGTACGTTTTCGGCAGGATGTGATCGCGCTCAAGCCGGCGGTCGTCGTGATTCTCGCGGGGACGAACGATATCGCGGGCAATACCGGGCCGTCGACGCTCGAGATGATCGAGGACAATCTCACGTCGATGACCGAGTTGGCGCGCGCCAGTGGAATTCGTGTCGTCCTCTCGTCGGTGCTTCCGGTGTATGACTATGCGTGGCGTCCGGGATTGCAGCCCGCGCCGAAGATCGTCGCGCTCAATGCGTGGATGAAAGCGTATGCGTCGCGTGCCGGCGCGGTGTACCTCGACTACCATTCGGCGATGGCAGATGCGCGGCAAGGCCTGCGCGGCGATTTGACGAACGACGGAGTGCACCCAACCGAGGCTGGCTATCGCGTCATGGCGCCGCTCGCGGAGAAGGCAATCGAAGAAGCGCTGCGCCGGCCGTGAAGACACTGCCGATGCTGCTCCTCCTCCTGGCCGCCACTCTCAACGCGCAGACTCCGAAGCCCCGCGCGCGCGAGCTCGGCATCTCGCCTCTGATCGGCGGCGCGCCGGGCACGCTGGACGCGATCACCGACGTCGCCGGCGTCGAGGTCGGTCACACGACGCTGATCTCCGGCAGCGGAAAGCTCATTGTCGGGCAAGGACCCGTGCGCACCGGGGTGACCGTGGTCCATCCGCGGGGCAAGGCGAACCCTGACCCAGTAATGGGCGCGTGGTTCACGCTCAACGGCAACGGCGAGATGACTGGTACGACGTGGCTCCAAGAATCGGGCTTTCTCGAGGGACCGATCGCGATCACCAACACGCACTCGGTCGGTGTCGTACGCGACGCGATCCTTCAGTGGCAGGTACATCGTCCGGGCCTGCAACCGTGGGGCCTGCCGGTGGTCGCCGAGACGTTTGACGGATCTCTCAACGACATCAACGGGTTTCACGTGAAGCCCGAGCACGTGCTTGCGGCGCTCGACGGTGCGACAAGTGGGCCGGTCACCGAGGGCGCGGTCGGCGGCGGGACGGGCATGGTCTGCCACGGATTCAAGGGCGGCATCGGCACGGCCTCGCGCAAGATCGAGACGAACGGACACTCCTACACCGTCGGGGTGCTCGTCCAGTGCAACTACGGCCAGCGGCGCGAGCTCCGCGTTGCCGGCGTTCCGGTCGGCGAAGAGATTCAAGATCTCACACGCTGCATCGCGTCGAACGATGCGAGCATCCGTCCCGGCGTTCGGCGCTGTTCCAGTTCGGAGCGCCGCGGTACCGGTGACGTCCGCGACGACGGCGCTGGTTCAATCATCATCATCGTCGCCACCGACGCGCCGCTGCTTCCGCACCAGCTCAAGCGCCTTGTGACGCGCGCCGCGCTCGGCGTCGGACGCATGGGCGGCAAGGGTGAGAACAGCTCGGGCGACATCTTCGTCGCGTTCTCGACGGCCAACCCGAGGACGGCCGCCGACACCGGCGTCGCGCATGTCGAGATGTTGCCGAACGCCGCGATCAATCCACTCTTCTATGCCACCGTGCAGGCGACGGAGGAGTCGATCCTCAACGCGCTCCTCGCGGCTGAGACGATGACCGGCGCCGATGACGCACGAGTGTTCGCGCTGCCAGTCGATCGGTTGATCGCCGTGATGAAGAAGTACGGGCGAGAAGTGCGCTAGACTAATGAGCGCGAAGAACATCCTCATCTTGGGCGGCACCGGTGGAACCGGCCGGCTTGTTGTGTCGCAGGCGCTCCAGCAGGGCCACGCCGTAACGGTCCTCGTCCGCGACCCCGCACGTTTGAGCATCGCGTCGAATCGGGCGCGCGTGATCGTAGGAAGTGTCACTGACGACGCGGCGGAGCTCGCCCAGGCCACGCGCGATCAGGATGTCGTGATCAGCGCTCTCGGGGTCGGCAACTCACTGAAATCCGGCGGGCTGATTGAACACAGCATACCGGCGATCGTTCGAGCGATGGAACGCCAAGGCGTCCGCCGACTCATCTTCACCTCTGCGTTCGGCGTCCGTCAAACGTATCGAGACGTTCCACTCGTGCCGCGCGTTTTCATTCGCACGCTGCTCAGAGACCTCTATGCGGACAAGGGCCGCGGCGAAGATGAGCTGCGTCGCGTGGGCAACGGACTCGATTGGACGCTCGTGTATCCTGTCACGCTCACGAATGGTCCCCGAACCGGGCGCTATCGTGCGGGCGAGCGGCTCGCGCTGCACGGGCTACCGCGAATTTCACGCGCCGATGTTGCGGATTTTCTGCTCACGCAGGTGGACGATATGAGCTATCTCCGGAAGGGCGTGCTCGTCAGTTCATGAGCTTGCGCGGCTGAGAAAGAACACATAGCACACTCGATCATGGCCGACCTCGTCATTCGCCCGATCAACGCCGCCGACCGCGCCGCGTGGGAACCGCTGTGGGCCGGATACCTCGCGTTCTACGAGCGGACGATTTCCCCCGACGTCACCGATTTTACGTGGAAGCGCTTGACGACCGACGGCGGCATCTCCGGCTTGCTCGCGATCGCGCCTGCTGGCGACGCAGTCGGGATGGTCCACTTTTTCTTGCATCCGACGACGTGGAGCACTGGCGGCATCTGTTATCTCGAAGATCTCTTCGTCGCACGCGCCGCCCGAGGCCAACGGATTGGTCGTCGATTGATTGCCGCCGTCGCCGATGCCGCGAGGGCCAACGGAGCGACCTCGGTCTATTGGCAGACGGAGGAATTCAACGCCGCCGCACGCCGCTTATACGAACGGGTGGCGAAGCGCACTCCATTCATTCGCTATCAGATCGAGTTGTGACCGACGCCGCGGCGAGCGCCCCGCCTTCCTCGATCACCGCATCGACCAAGCCGTAGCGTTTCGCCTCGGCCGCCGAGAACCAGTGATCGCGCTCGAACTCGCGCTCGATGCGCTCGAGTGGCTGTCCCGTGTGTTTGCCAAGCAGCTCGAAGAGCCTCGCCCGTCCGTAGACGATCTCCTTTGCCTGGATCTCGATGTCGGACGCGGTTCCGCCGCCACCCGACTGCGACGGTTGGTGCATCATGATTCTCGCATGCGGGAGCGCGGCGCGACGACCCTTCTTCCCCGCGGCGAGAAGGAAGCATCCCATGCTCGCCGCCATGCCCACGCACGTCGTGCACACGGGCGACGTCAGGTGCTGCATCGTGTCGTAGATCGCGAGGCCGGCTTGCACGACACCGCCCGGTGAGTTGATGTACAGCTGGATGTCGCGGCCCGGCGCGTCGGCCTCGAGAAACAGCAGCTGAGCGATCAGCACGTTGGCGACGTCGTCATCGACCGCCGATCCCAGGAACACGATGCGATCCATCAAGAGCCGCGAGAAGATGTCGTAGCTCCGCTCCCCACTCGGCGAGCGTTCGATGATATGAGGAATGTGAAGCGTGGGCACGGTGACCTCAGGAGGTTCGGTGGTCTCGAAGCGCGGTGGCGAGCGCGCGCGTCAGCGCCGCGGCGGCCTCGCGAGAGCGATGTGCGTCGTGCGCCGCCGGGACCACGCACCACGCGTTGCCGGGCAGCGCGATCAGGAGCGCAGGCTCCGACGATCCTGCCGGCGATGTCGAGCGTGACGGAGCGCCGGGAAGTGGTCGAATTGCTCGCGACTCCGTGGGTGGCGTCGGCTCATTCGGCACGCGCATCGCCTCTCTTGCTCGTGCGTCGACCACGCGCGCAGCCAGAAAGCCGAGGAGCGTCGCGGTGTCGGCGTCGCGAATCTGGACGCGCGCCTCGGCGAGCGTGACGAGTCCGAGATACCCCGCGAGGCGGGCACCCGCGACTTGCCACACATGACGGATGTCGTAGCGCGCGGCGGCTGTGCGGCCGTCCGGCGGATCGATGATGTCCTTGCGCCGGTAGTAATGCACGGTGTTGACCGTGAACCCGGCCGCGATTGCCTCGTCCAACCGCAGCGTCGCGATGCATTCGCGCAGCAGACGAACGAGGTCTTCGGCCCCTAACGGCGCCGTGGCGTCGGGAACAGTACGCGCGCGCCATGCTTGCAGCTCTTTCAACGCGCGTTGCTCGGCGTCGCGACGAGCCGGGTCGGCGTCACGTACGGCGAGCGCGACGGATTTCGCCACACGTCGTCGTAGTCCCGGTCGGGTTGTGCGCACCGGCCGACTCACTACGGACGGGGCGCGGGCCGCGACGGCGCAACGCGGTTGATGAGCGGCCGCGCAGCTGCGTCGGCGAGCGCCGCCTCCGTTCCGATGACCAGGCGAAGTTGAATCACCGTCGCCTCGGACTCGAGAGGGCCGAGGCTGATCGGAACGAACCGTTGATCGGAATGGCCAGTGAGTCCCGTTCCGGCCGCCCGCTCGATCGCGTCGTCGCGCTGCTCCGTGAACGCGCGCGATGGCGCGTGCACGCTGCGATACGCCGACGGAACCGATGGAGTCGGATAGCGGGACGGAGACCGCGGCACATCTTGCCCGGGCATGGGTCGCGGCGCGGCCGGGAACGACGGAAGCGTCGGCACTTCGGTGCGCCGATGGCCTTGCGGTAACTCGCGGCGGAAGCGCGCCTCGATGAGCCCAAGCGCAGCGTTGTCGCGCCCACCGTCGGGCCCGAACACCCGCTCGTCGCCCTCGGCCTCAACGGTGAAGCGGCCGTCTTCCTCCTTGTCGATCGGACGCTCGAGCTCCGTTGTGCCCCACGGCTCGAGCACCAGACCGCCGGCTGTTACCCGCCAACCGTCGATGTCGACCTCGACGACGCAGTATAGCGGACCGAAGTTGCGAAGCCTGAGGCGATAGACCTGGCCCGCGCGTGCAAGCACGTGACCTGACTCGAGCTCCTCCAACGTGCCGCCACCGTGGGCGACCACGTCGACTCCGAAATCACCGACACGCATCGACTCCTCCCCGGATCGACGTTCGCGCGGATCGTACGCGACAGCGGACGTTCCACGAACTCAGCATCCAGGAGGTAGTCTACAAATGGTACTATAATGGTGTCAATAGCAGGTTCGCGGGTTCAGCGGGTGAGCCAGCTCGCGATATGGTGCCACGTCCCCGTCGATGCAATCGCGAAGCGCAATGGCATGGACGCCACGAGGCCTAGGGCGCCCCACAGCGTCGTCGAATGAATGCGTCGACGCGTCCAGAGATCGTTGGCGGCGGCCAGCGCGACGAAGAGAATCAACACGGCAGGAATGACGGCAACATGGCGGACCGCGATCGGCCAGCGGCTTATCCCCGGCGGGAGAATACTGATCGTCGCGAGAAGCATTAGCCGCTTGTGCACGTCGCGCTCTTTTCTGTAGTAGATGCCGGCGCCGACGAATATTCCAAAGACGAGGAGGTCGACAAGAATGATGAGCATGAAGGCGAGGGGATCGCCTGGCGGCAGACCTCGCCGGGCCAAGCCGATTGCCAAGAACGGGCCTGTAACCACCATGAGTAGCGCGGCGCTGGCCGCTGCGAACCCGATCCAGCGATGGAGTCTGATGCGACCTGTAGCCGCGAGACCGGTTTGGATCAAGAATAGAATGAACCAGCTCGAAAACAGGGTTCCGTGCGCAACAACGCGAAGGCTCAGCACGGGCTTCGTTGCCGGTCTCAGGTAGAACGACGGGGCGAAACTGAAGAACAGGGTCACCAAAGCGGCTACTGCCATCCCCAGGTAGAACCACCGACCGGATCGCCGTCTCGCGATCGTCTCGGACCGACTCGCTGCCCTTGTCAACGGAAGGCTGGTCATAGAAGCTAGAACGAGGTGAGAAATGACAGGTGAATCGCGCCGAATCATGCGATCGAGACCGAACCCCGCACGATGACCACGGACGCCATTCGATTGACCTCGCGCGCCACAGCACATGAACCGGCGGACGTCGCGGCGGCGACGCAACCGGCATCGTCCGTTCGCGCGTTCACCGACGCGCTCGATCGACTCGGCTACGACGTGGCGTCACTACTGGCGCTGGCTGGCCTTCGCCGCGCAGATCTCGATGATCCTGACGCGAGGATCCCATGCGCAGCGCTCAATCGAGTGATCGGTTCGGCGTGTAAGGAGCAGCGCGTTCCGAATCTCGGGGCGCGTCTCGCCGCGGCAACGCCGATCGGAGCGTTCCCGCTACTCGACTATCTCGTCGTCTCGGCGGACACCGTCGGCGGCGCGCTCGAGCAGTTGGTGGAGTACTTCCACCTCGTGGGCGCTCCCGTCGCGTTGACGGTCGTGCACGACAATGGTTCGTCTCGTCTTCTGGTGGAGCGGGCGACGGATGCGTTTAGCGAGCAATACGACACCGCTATTGCCGTCCATCACTTACGCGCGGAGACGGACAACCGCCTTCGAGTTTCATTCGTCAGCTTGATGCACGAGCCTGATGACATTCGCGATCTCGCGCGCCAGCTCGGGTGTCCGGTGCGGGCGCCGTCTGCCTGGATCGGTATAGAGTTCTCGAAAGAGTCGTTGCGGTTGCCGCTGCGGCGCCGCGATCCGGTGCTTCGGCGCGTGCTTCAAGGCCATGCCGCCGACGTCGCATCGCGCGCACTGGCGTGCGCCGAGCCAACCACGGTCGCGCGGGTGCGCACCGTCCTCGCGTCGCGACTCACCCGAGGCGTGCCGCCAATTGACGATGTCGCGAAGCAACTCGCGATCGCGCCTCGCACACTGCAGCGTCGTCTCGCGACCGAGGGCGTCTCGTATCAGCAAGTAATCGACATCGAGCGACGCGAGTCTGCCGAGCGGCTACTCGCGGACGCGTCGCTCGCCGTTGGTGAGATCGGATATCTGCTGGGCTTTTCCGAACCGAGCGCCTTCCATCGCGCGTTCAAGCGCTGGCATCGGGTGACGCCGCAGGAATACCGGAGTTCGATCGCTCGGCGGTGATCAGCGAGCCGGCCATTCGGTGCTTGCGCTGAGATTCCCTGCCTGATCCACCGCCTGCACGAGCACGCGATCGACGCCCGTGTCGATCGCCACCGAATGTTGTTCGGCGAAAACGACGCGCGCCGTCCACCCCGCCGCCGAGTGCGTGCGTACGACCCACCACCGCGGCGCTTCACCGCTTGCCGGTGTGACGTCGACTTTCCCGCTCGATACCGCAATGATCGGCGCGCCGGGAGCTGTGGCGTCGAGCCAGGTCGACGCCGGCACGAGCGCCGCGTTCTTGTACAAATCGGCCGCGAGGGCCGACGCCACGGCGCCGGCGTTCTGCTTCAGCGTCCACGTCGTGTTATAGAGAATCTCACCAGTCCCGCGCGCGCGGAGCCGCGTGAGCCGAATCTCGTCGGGGATTTCGCTCAATGAGTACGCGCTCGACGTGCCGTTATTGACGCGATACACGGCGAGCCCGGGCCACACGTGGCGTCCCTGCGTGCTTTGCTGAATCCACCAATCGAGGAGCAGCGGGTAGCTTTGCTGCGGCGCCGAGATCGACCAATAGAGTTGCGGCGCGAGGTAGTCGACCCATCCCTGTTGCAGCCACTTTCGAGAATCCGCATAAATTGTCGCATACGCGTCGAGGCCTTGTACGCTTGGCGGATTGCCCGGACGCCAGATCCCGAACGGCGAGATACCCACCTTGATCGTCGGCTTGATCGCGTGCACGTCACGATACATCCGTTCGACGAACCGATCGATGTTGGCGCGGCGCCAGTCATCGTGCGAAAGGCCCGCGCCGTACTTCAGGTACGGCGGGTCGTCGGGAAAAAAGATTGGTCGACCCGCGGCATCGTTCTCGACGTATGGATAGAAATAGTCGTCGGCGTGGATCGCGTCGATGTCGTACCGCCGGACGATGTCCAGGATCACGCGCATCGAAAGGTCCTGCACGTCGGGCTCGCCGGGATCGAGCCAGATATTGGAGCCGTACACGCGCACGAGATCGCGTCGGGTGTTGAAGACGTGCGTACTCGCGAGCTTCGCGGTATCCGCCGTGTTGCCGGCGCGAAAGGGATTGATCCACGCGTGCAGCTCGAGTCCGCGCGCGTGCGCCTCCTGAATGGCAAATGCGAGCGGGTCGTATCCCGGGTCCATGCCTTGCGTGCCGGTCAGCATGGCGCCCCACGGCTCGAGCGACGACTGGTAAACCGCATCCGCAGCGGGCCGCACGTGGAAGACGATCGCGTTCAACCCCGTCGCTGCCGCGCGCGTCATGATGTCGACCAACTCGGCGCGCTGTTGATCGGCCGTGAGCGTCGCGCGTGATGGCCAATCGATGTTGCCGACCGTGGCGATCCACAGGCCGCGCATCTCTCGCGCGATCGGGGGCGGGCCTGTGTCCACGGGCGTGATGGGCGTGGGTTCCGTCGCGCCGGTCGATGCGCTGGAGCACCCCGCCGCCAAGACGGCGAGAGCGACGAGCGCGATCGAACGTCGCTGCGTCTGACTCATTGTTCCTTCCCGCGTTTCGAGCTCGAACGTCGTTCGCGCATTGCTCCGGGATTGCCGATGATGCTACTGTGACACCGTACGAAGATACGTTCTGTTTGCGAGGCAGATCCCCTCATGGCCGCATCAAGCATCGAGCGCGAGCTCGAATTCATTTATGTCGGTGGTCCGACGGCGGTCCTCGAGGTCGGAGGGTTGCGTCTGATCACCGACCCGACGTTCGATCCGGCCGGCGGCGAATATCCCACCAGACTGTATGTGCTGCGCAAGACGCAGGGACCGGCCGTGAGCCCGAAGACGATCGGGCCGGTCGACGTCGTGCTGCTGAGCCATGATCACCACTCCGACAATCTCGATGCGGCCGGCCGCGCTTTGCTCAGCCGCGCGAAGCGCGTCATCACGACCCCTGCCGGCGCGGAACGGCTGCAGGGATGGGCCGTGCGCTTGACGCCGTGGGACTCGATCGAAATCCCGTGCCGCGATGGCCGCAAGTTGATCATTACCGCGACCCCGGCGCGGCACGGGCCGGCCGATGGTGATCGCGGCCCGGTGATCGGATTCGCCCTCGCGTTCAGCGACTGGCCTCTGCGCGCGATCTACGTGTCCGGTGATACCGTGTGGTTCGATGGCGTGGCCGAAGTCGCGCGCCGATTCGACGTGCGCGTGGCGTTTCTTTTCATGGGAGCCGCGCGCGTCGCGTCCGTCGGCCCCGCGCACTTGACGATGACCGCGCTCGAGGGTGTCGAGGCCACACGAGCGTTCTCTAATGCGACGATCGTTCCGTTGCACTTCGAGGGCTGGGAACATTTCTCGGAGGGACGCGACGATATCATCCGGACATTCGCCGCCGCGCGAATCGAGCGCCGACTGTTTTGGCCTATCCCGGGAACGAGAATGCGGGTCCCGCTCGCCTGAGCCGGACCCGCATTTCGCTGTGTCGTGATTTCGCGCGTCGATTAACGCCGACGCTTACGCCACCACGCGACCACGCCGACCACACCCACGCCCGTCGCGACGAGTCCGAAGGTTGCCGGTTCTGGTGTGACGACGACCCCGCCCGCGAATGCCGGCGCAGCGAGGACGACCAACAGCACGAATGCCTGCCCGACGCGCTTCATGTGATCCCCCACAACCCCGATGTGTGCCTACCGCTTTGAACGACTTCGCTCAAGTGCG
>Ga0070708_100000012_pt1 | contig 133550 bp, 121 predicted proteins | sample KBSK5503metaG_FD_65469 | JGI IMG/M metagenome (GOLD analysis project Ga0070708, IMG submission 65469) | Corn, switchgrass and miscanthus rhizosphere microbial communities from Kellogg Biological Station, Michigan, USA - KBS K5-50-3 metaG | ecosystem: Host-associated > Plants > Roots >... | reverse complement strand
CCGATGTCGCGATGACGGCGTTGCCGGCCTCATCAGCGAACGTGAGATTGATGCCGACATTCTGGATCGACGAGGTGTCGAGGCCGTTGTTGATGCGCATGACCGCATCGAATGCCTGCCTCTCGAGCGACAGCTTCTGCTTGATTTCGATCTTGACCTGGGCGCAGACGGCGTCCTGCGCCAACGCAGGCGACGATGCCGCCAACCCAAGCAGCAGCGCGGCGATTCCCAGCCGGATGACAACGGCGACGCGCCCCCACGCGATCCGCGGCATGCTGCTCTTCGCCCTTTCCCCTCACAGCGCGGTGGCCCGCGCTGAGTCCCCTTGGCCCGCGATCCGTCGCACGCCACGAACAGGCGGCCGGAACCGAAGTTTCGGCAAGCAATCCGATCCGATGTTACCGCCAATCCCCGCAGCACGGAGACCCGCCCATCGGCGCGGCGAAGCGCCTTCCCGCGATCCTGGCCAGCGTGCAGCATGGCGCGTTGACGAAAGCCGTCAACTGTCACTTCCTACAGGTATCCGCAGCGCTTCACCGACAATCACGACGCGAGGGGCTGCAGGATACAATTTGCCCATTCCCGGCGCTAAAAGATCGGCGCAACACCGTAACCCGAGGATTCCATTGCCTGATTCCCCAAAGACCGAACCTTCTCGAGATGGCGATCCGCTCGTGCGCGCCTACAACGATGTCGCATACACGAGTGTCCCGGGCACCGCGGCTCACCCCGATCGGCTCGCGACGATCGCGACGCTGCTGGGACTCGAGGTCGCGCCGGTCGCGACTTGCCGGGTCCTCGAGATGGCATGCGGCAACGGCATGAACCTGGTTCCCATCGCCGCGACACTGCCGAAGGCATCGTTTACGGGCTTCGATTTCGCCGCGCGGCCCATCACCCAGGCGCAGCGAATGGCCAGCGACCTCGGCCTTTCCAACATCCGGTTGCTGCAACTCGATTTGCGAAACGTTCCTGCGGATCTGGGCAGTTTCGACTACATCGTCGCGCACGGCCTCTATTCGTGGATTCCCGCCGAGGTGCGCGCCCTCGTGATGCCGCTGATCGCGCGCCATCTTGCGCCGAATGGCGTCGCCTTCGTCAGCTACAACACGCTGCCGGGATGCCACATACGCCGCGCCGTGTGGGAAATGCTCAAGTACCACGCGCGCGAAATCGAGGACAAGCCGGCCAAGCTCGCGGCCGCGCGCTCCCTGATCGCACTCGTGTCCATCCCTGTCGCGGGCGAGCACGAGAGCGAAAAGGCGATGCGCGCGGAGGTTCGCCATGCGGGCGAGGGCAACGACGCAGCGCTTGCCCACGACGACATGAGCGAGCCGAATGATCCGGTGTACTTCCACGAATTCGTGGCCGATGCCACGCGCGCCGGGCTCACCTTTCTCGCCGAGGCTCGCTTGGGCACCATGATGGGTCCGGGCCTGGCGCCGTCGGTGCGCGAGGCGCTCGGGAAGCTGGACCGCCTGGTGCGCGAACAGTATCTCGACTTCATCTTTTTCCGCCGTTTCCGCGAATCCCTGCTGTGCCACGACAAGGCGTTGTCGCGATTCGTGGTCCAGCCGGCCCGCGCGCTGCAAATGCATGCGACACCATCGTCGGATGCCCGGCGTGCGGCCGCGAGCGCCGCACCCGCGCCGAACATGGATGCGGAAGCCAGCGCACTTGAAGAATTTCTGCTGGCCCGCTGGCCCAATTCCGTTCCGGTTGCCGAGCTGGCCCAATGGCGCGGGCACGCCTTGCCCGCTGGTGCGCCCGAGGGGGCGCTGCGGCCGATCGAGATTCTGCTCGCCGAACTGTATGTGGCAGGACGGGTGGACCTGCACACGCTGCCGGTCGCTGCCGCCGCGGCCCCGGGCGAGCATCCGGAAGCCTTCGCTGCGGCCCGCTGGATCGCACGCGAGAACGACGTCGTTCCGAATCTCTATCAGGAGCCCCTGAGGCTTCAGGACGCCGCCGGTCGCCAACTCGTCTCGCTCCTCGATGGCACGCGGACGCGTGATGAGTTGATCGCCGCGATCGGCGGACCGTTTTCCGGGCCGAATGGCCGCACGCAACTGGAGAAAGTGCTGGCGATGCTCGCCAAGGAAGGCGTACTGGTGAGCTGAAGCGGCGACGCGTAGCATCACCTCCCGCGCGTCGCCACGCGACGGGTCGCTGCAGCGTCTACTTCCGGCAGCACCAAAACGAATACATGCCCAGGAATGTGTCGGGGTAAGCGTCTTCGAATTCGTCCCAGGCACCAAGGCTTCTGTCCGCATCGCTGTCGGGAAACTTTTCCCTGAAGCGATTGCGCGTTGCCGTCGTGCAGTCAATGCTGAGGAACTGCAGGCCCAGTTGGTCCAGGCACGTTTCGATCCGAGGTAACGTGAACCGGTGCTCCTGGACGTGCATCAGCATGTCCCGGCATCCTTCGAGCGTGCAAAAGTCGCCGTAGCTCAGGACTTTTCGCGCCGGATGCCCGTCGGGCAGCTCGGCAATGGCATGGCGGCAGCGGCGAATTCCGTCCGCGGTGGGCGGCACATTCAGGGACCGGGTGAATTCCTGCGCGGCGACAATCGAACTGCGCGCCTTCTCGCTGTAGAGCGCGATTCTCATCAGCCCGTCAGGCTCCAGAAGTCCGAGCAATACCCGCCAGCCCGCCATCGGGTCGTCGAGATGATGGAGCACGCCGCAACACTCGACGATGGCAAATTGCCGGGCCAGTTCGCCGAGCTTCAGAATGTCGGCCTGGCGATAAGTGATGTTGGTGATTCCGAGCTTGTCCGTCATCCGGGAAGCGTAGGCCAGGCTTGTGAGGCTCAAATCGACCGCCAGGATTTCGCTTTCGGGATGACCCATGGCGATTTGAATGGGATCGTGACCGGTGCCGCAGCCGGCGACGAGTATCGGCACCGGACGCGAACGAACGCGAACCTTCGTGCCGGGTCGCAGTTCGCCGGCGAGCGCTTCGATCGACTTGGCGCTTGGCCTTTGTATCGATACCCATCGGGGATACGGATGTTCCTCATATTGCGCGCGCACCGCCAGCGAAATTTGGTCATCGATGGGTGTAATCGACGCAAGTTCACGAGCGATCGCCTGCTCGCGTTGCCGATTCTCGAGTTGCTCCTGAACGAGCGGCCGAAATGCTTCGCTCCAATCGGCCATCGGAATCTCGAGCAGCCGCTCGAAGCCTTTCAGCGTGGGCAAGGAATCATAAAGCAAGGCCACGGACAGGGCCGGCTCCAGTGCCCGAGGCTCCGCGATCGCCTCCCGCAGTGTGTCCTCAAGCGCTTCGCGCAGCACCGCGACTTGCTGGAGTTCGGTTTCGTCGGCGAAGAACGCATATCCGGAGAAAAAACATTGTCGCGCCAACGCGCAGATGAACTCCGCCGGGACCTCGGGAACCGCCGGCGCTGCTCCGCGCGCCGGATCGAGGCGCAAGAGTAGCTTTCGGCGCAGGTGCGTGAGGACCTCCTCCAACGCTGGATCGCTGATGGGCATGCGGGGCAATGCGGCCAGCAGGAGCGGCTCGCGCATGAAAGCCGCGACGGCAGGAGCAACAGAACCCAACGGGTCGTCGCCTCGGCGAGCGCTTTCCTGCAACAGTCGAAATCCTTCGGTGCCTTTCGACAACGCGACGATCGAAGGATTGAGATTCCGTGTTGAGGTGTTGTCGTCCGCGCAAAGGCTTAAGAGGATCGTGCGCTCCCTCTCGCCGGCCGAGCTGAGCGCGAAGCCACTGAGCGCCTCCCCCAAGTACCCGCGCAGTTGTGCATTGTTGGGCTCAGCGGCGACCGACTCGAAAAGCAATGAGATTGCTTCCTGAATCCGGCCCATCGCTTGCAAGACCAATGCAAGATTGGCCTTTGCCTCCGAATAATCAGGATTGAATGCCAGCGCCTGGCGATAGCTCGATTCGGCCTCGGGCAAATCGCCCTGCGTGTGCAGGCTCGCCCCAAGTGTGCCGTGCGCGAAGTAGTTTTCCGGCTCCAGTTCCAGCACGCGGCGGCTGGTCGCGATGGCCGCCTCGATCCGTCCCAATTTTTTCAGTAGCGCGATCGAATTGAGAAGAGCTCCCGCATAATCGCCGCGCAGGGCGATCGCCCTGTCCAGCGCCAGCAGTGCGTCTTCGTCGCGCCCACGCGCCTCGAGCGCGCCAGCCAGACCCACCCACGCTTCCGGAAAGTCATCGCGAATCCGCAGCGCAATGCGAAATTCCGCTTCGGCTTGCGAATGCTGCGAATGCAACAGGTGCGCGCGGGCGAGGTTGAAGTGCGCGGCCGCGTATTCCGGGTCCACCACGATGGCCCGTTCATAGGATGCGATCGCGGCGTTCAAATCGCCGATTGCCTGAAGTGCAATGCCAAGATTCATGTGCGCGGGCGCGTAGCCGGCGTCCGCGGCCACCGCCCTACGGTAACAGTCGAGCGCCTTGTCCGGGCTGCCGGAAGTTTCTGCTGCGATGCCCTGGTCCACGAGCTTCTGCGCGCGCCGGCGATCGCCGCCCGACGGCGGCGCTTCCGCACTGCCACTTCTGAACAGTTTTCGGATGGAAAAACTCGGCAAAGATCGGCGCGGCATCAACGGCAGCGGCGGGGGCTAGCCGCAGGCGCCGCCGAGCATCCCGGCCTTGATTTCCGGGTTCGGCGGATCGGATCCGAGCCAGATCGTCAGGAACGCCTTCGCGAAGTCATCACCGTTGACCGTACCCTTCACTGCACCGTTGACGTCCACTTGAATTCCCGCGCCCGGCTTGTGGATGAACGTGAGCCGCTGGCCGGATTTCACGTCGGTCATCCAACCGTTGACCATCGCGATGCGCTCCTTGAGCGCGGGAACCTGGTCCTTCGAATTTCTGGCGAAGCCTTCATCAAATCCCTTCCGGAGATCGTCGGCACCGACATCGCGTACGAATTGCAGGACCAGCTCGTAGGGGGCGCTCGATCCGAGAATCGCAGCCGGATCGCTCGACGTCTTGGCCACATACAAGGCTGCCACGTAGACACTGACTTTCAACATGGTGGCCTGGCGAAGTCCGAGGCCGTTGAGTGTCAGATTGGTGCCCTCGACCTGGGCCTGGTCGGGAAAATTGACGCCTTTGCATTCCTTGCCTTGCGCGACGCCGGCGCCCAACGCTGCAAGAATGAGCAGCGGCAACAGACAACGTTTCGCATTCGATTTCATCTGGCCTCCGGAAATTAAGGACCGACGGAAAATTTATCGGGGTGCGGCCGCCGGGCTCGCGCCGGCAGGTGGGGCAGAAACGACAGTCGCGCCGACGTCCTTCAGCACGCGCTGAAATTCGGGCGATTCCATGATGATCGTCCCCGCCGCAGCGCGCAGGCGGTCGACAGCCTCCGCAGGCAGGACGAAGGATGTCGGTTGCGCGTTGAGGTATTGGCGCTCCGCGTCGTCCTTGAGCTTCGCAAACGAAACATCGATGGGAAAGATTTCCGCTTGCGGGTCGTGTATCGCGGCGCATATAGGCGTAACGCTGCCGGCAGAGCACCCGGCCAGCCTCCGGAGTTCCCGCATCGTGTTCCATCGCGCAGAGATGTCCTTGAGTTGCTCGACGGCTTCGTAGGAATAGTGGTCGATCGGAACGCCGGTGGCCTTGAGCAGGATGTCGATCGTGCCGGGCGGTTCTTCGCGTTCATCCCAGTTGGTGGGCGGCGACGACAGCGAATTGACGACGAAGACGATGATCCTCTTGACGTGGTCCAGCGGTGTCGGAATGCCCTTGTCGTGCAAGGCCTCGAGCAATTCCAGGACGTCGAGCACGCCGCGCATGCCCAGGTTGTCCGAGACGCCGCCGTCCACGAGATGGATGTACGGTCGATGTGCGCCGTCTGCGTATTCTTCGATGTCCTTGAGCTCCCGGATCGCGCGGGCGGCGGGCCGAGGAGGATTCGCGGACTCGGTAAATAGCTTGACCCAGGCGGGCGCCTGGTAGTTGCAGGTGCCGCCGTAATTGTTGATCGTGATCGGGGACAGCACGACGGGGACGGCCGATGATGCGGCGGCGGCGCGGGACAACCTCACGTCTTCCAGATTCGCGCACATCACGTTCCACAGCGTCTGGTTGAAGGGCATCCGTCCGCCGGACGAGATGTCCGTCGCCGACGCAATGATGAACGGCCCGTCGCCACGAACGAGGTCGCCGAAGGTTGCACCGTTGAACAGGATCTCGTCGTAATAGTCGGCCGCCAACTCCGAACGGCCCCAAGCTACGGAAGACAGCTTGCCCCAGTTCGCCGGGTTGACCGAGCGAGCGAGGAGCTCGCCCTGGACGTTGCGCTTGAGGAAGCGTTGCTCGTAGTCGGTGAAGACCTTCTCGCCGTACAACCCATAGGCCAGCGCGGTGAAGCTTCCGCCCGACACGCCGGTGATTATGTCGACGGCGTCGAGGAGGCGGACCTTGTTGCCCTTGGGGCCGACCACCTCCGTGCGCCGGAGAAATTCGAGAACGCCATAGGAGAATGCCGCAGCCCGCGTGCCGCCGCCCGAAAAAGCAAGAATGACGAGGGTCTCGTCGCTCCTGAATTTCTTCATGCGCGCCTGGAACGTGTAACCCGTATCCGCGCTCGCCTGCGCGACGGGCGGGTTCACCGGACGGGTGGCGCAGCCGCCAAGCGTGAGCAGCGCGGCGAGGGCCGCTGGCAAAAGCGTTCGCAATCCGATCATGCCGCCCCCATTTGCATCGATTGCGCCTGAACGTCCGAACTGCGAATACCGCGGTCCTGGGCCCTCACCAGCGGAACGTCGCCCCAATCATCGGGCCGTTGAAGTTCAGGGACTCGATCGGGCTGCCCGAACTGTCTTTCCAGGCGAGATATCGCCACATGGCGATGACGTCACCCCATTGGTACGAATAGCTGACGCCGGCCGCCGCCTGCCACGTCAACTGCGTCTGACCGGTGCCGACATCGAGATAGAACGGAAGATTCCAGCGGCGATCGTCCGAGAGCGCGAAGCGTCCCTTGACGCCGACGATACCATCCCAAAGATCATCGCTCAGCTTCTTGCTTCCGCTGCGGCCCGATTCGGGGATTGGCCCGAGATCGCCCTGGATCGACCATCCAAGCGTGGGCTTGACGCCCAGCATCCGCGCGCCCGCAAGCACGTCGACGGTCCACGCCTTCGGATCGGAGGCCACGCGGTACTCGCCCGCGATCGTCCAGACCAAGCCCTTGAGGTCGAGGTTCAGGTCCGCCGTGGTACTGGCAGGAATTCCCTGGCGCCCGATCCCAAAATCGTGCGTTTGCGACTTCGATCCGCCGACATCGAGGTAGAGGACGTCCGTGAAGACTCCCCACTTGCCGTTGTGCACATCCAGCGCGCCCATGAATGTCATCTTGAGGTGGTCGATGAGCGTGCTGGCGTCGACGTTGATGGAGGACCCGCCCGTTTCCACCGGAAAGTTCAACTTGCCGCCGATGTCCGGCAGATAACCATAAATGGTCGCCGTGACCATCCATTTTCCCGCTTCCTGAGCTGATGCGGAAACCGGGAGGAGCGCACCGGCGGCCAAGAATAGCGCTGACATTGCGGCGCCGAGCGAGCGGGAGACTTTCATCTGAACCTCATCTGCGATCTGTTACGAATGTGAGCCGGCACGTTGTTCTCATGGCGCTGGAACGACTGTGTAATAGACGCCGTTCGCGCCATACGACGGCTGGAACCACGTGTTGCCGCTCAGGAAATACGTCGCGCCGTTCTTGTTGATCGACATCGAGCCGGCAGGAACGGCGGCGTAATTGACGCCCATCGCATACGTTCCGGCCGGTGGCGCACTTGCCATGGCCGCGCCCGTGGCGACTCCTGCGGTGTAGGCGGAGCTCGTCGCCGCGGCCGTGTTGGCGCTGCCCGTCGCGACACCCGCGGCGTAGGCGTTCGATGTCGCGGCCGCCGTGTTCGCGGACGAGACCGCGGCAACGGTGGCCGCTCCGACAACGGCCCCGGCTGCAGCGGCGCAACCGTAGCAGCCCGCCGCGTAGTAGGGCACGGCGACCGGCGGGTGATAAACCGGATACGTTCCATACGCCGGCGGGTGATACGCCGTTGTGCCGTACGCCGTGGTATGCACGGCGCCCGCGCCGTAGGCACCGGCAGTCGTGCCGCCGTACACGTTGGTGTGCTCGGTGCCGCCGCCTTCCGCGTGCGCGGTGCTGCCGCCGTACATGTTGGTGTGCTCCGTGCCTTCGCCCGCCTCGTGCGTGGAACTGCCGCCATAGGCGTTGGTGTGGCTGGTGGACCCATACGAATGGCTGGTGCTGCCGCCGGCGCGGTTGGCGGAAGACCAGCCCGCTGCCGGGGCGGTCCACATGGCGGCCGCGCCAACAACAATTGCCGTGACGGTGAAGATCGTTTTCATGGTGAACCTCCGATCATGGTGCTTTCGATTGCGGTTTCGCCGCCGGCGCCTTGGACGGCGCCATCTTGACCAACGGCTTCAAGCCCGCCGGCGCGGCTGTCGGATTCCTGAAGGCGATGTGCGGCGCGGCCAGCGCCTTCGGCGACGTGAACGCATCCGCGGCGATCGCCGAATCGAGCTGCCAGTTTGAAAGTTCCAGTTCGTTACGTAACTGCAGGGGGTCGGCAGCATAGACCGCACGAACCCGCCGTGGCAGCTTGTCGTCGGCGCCGATCCAGATCTGCAGGAACATGTCCTTGTTGGCCCACGCCACCATATCCGTCTTCACACCGCCAACGACGCCCGAAGGCCCGATGTAGAACGCGAGAATCGCTCCGTCGGTCAGCGCGGCATAAGGATCCGCGACAAGGAGGTCGGTGAACGGAAAGAAGGTGGCTGTCGTGCTGTAGGCTTTCATCAGCGCCGCGTCGATCGTCGGCGGCGCGTCGGCAACCGCGACCAGATTTTCCGCTGGCGCGTAAGCCATCATCGTCTTGCCGTCATAGTAGAACTCGGACGCCGGCCCGTCACCGGGCATCAGTATCTTGAGCTTGTCCGGCCGCTGCATCGTGACGTCGTAGCGCGACGTGTAGACGATCGGCGGCCCGAGCTTGCTCGGATATTCGTAGCCGACCGTGGCCGTGAACGACATCGACTTCGCCGCCGCGAGACGTGCGCTCGTCGCCTTCAGCAGGTCCATCGCTTTGGGCTCGAGGATCAGCTTGAATTGCGCCGCCGACGGTTTCTTCGCGGGCTTGGCTGCCTTGGCGGGCGGCGTCGCCGGTTTGGTGTCGGGCGTGGGCGTCTGCGCCGCAACGCCTCCGGCCACGAAGACGCCGATCGCAATTGCCAGCGCCCGTCCGCGCAGGCCGCGCGAAAGCATTCTCATTTCCATCATTCCTCTCCAGGCATTCCTATTACGGGATCATCCCACATTCGAACATCTTGTTGACGATCGGACCCGAGACCTTGTTGAAGAACCTGGCGCATTTGCGGATCATCGTTGCCATTTGCTCGCAAGGTTACTGCGATCTCGTCTTTCCACGTGTTCTACGCGCGATCCGGCACGTGCATCAGGAACTCCGGCATGTCCGGGAGGCCTTCGATGAATGTCCCCTTTTTCTTTCCCTTCAAAGAGAAGCGCCGGACGCGCTGATCGAAGCGTTCGGCGACGTAGAGATCGCCCTCCGGTCCGATCGCAAAGCCGGACGGGGCCTTGAGCGCGCCGTCGATCACCACGCGCGCCTTGAGCTTGCCGCGGGGCGCAGCTTTGGGAATGTCGTAGGCGAGGATGCTGCCGGTGCCGGCGGCGCCGATGTAGAGCGTTTCATCATGCAGGATGAGATGCACGGGTTTCGTGAGCTTCTTCCCCTGGATGCGCGCCACGAGCCGCCCGGTCTTCAGTTCGTAGACCTTGACGACGTTTCCAGCTTCGCCCGCCACGTAGAGATGCTTGCGGTGAACGATGATTCCGCGCACGGAGTGCCGAGGCTTGCCGTGCACGTCGAGCACCACCTTGAGGCCCTGCGGCGACGGCACGTCCAGCGGGGGGTTGGCGCCGCATTCGGGGAGCCGGCCCTGGCTGGAGGCGACCAGCGTGCCGGGAAGGAAGTTTCCGTTGGGAAAGCTCTTCAGGAGGTGCGATGCAACTGGCGCGGGCTTGCGCGTCTTGGGCAGGATGGCAAGGACGGTGTTGGTGTCCTGGCAAGAGACGTAGAGGCGCCCGTCGTCGGCGAAGTCCACGTCGAACGGATGGACCATCGCCGAAACGTGCTTGGTGGTCACGAGGACGCCGGCGAATTGAAAGGTGTCGCCGCGGCGGCGGTAACGGGCCACGTGGCTGTCCTTGCGCCAGGCATTGGCAATGTAGAGATCGTCGCCGACCAGCGCGAAGCCGCGGGCGATATGCAACGGGTGCGCCTTGGGCGACGGGTCGAGGAGCAGCGGGTGCACCTTGCGCGGCGTGCCGTCGTCCTCGAAGACGCCGATGTTTTCGACGCCGGCCTTGCCTTCACCTCGATAGCTGATCCACCACACGATGCTACTTTTCCTGTTTGGGCGGGACGCGCGCGTCGTAATCGGTCTGCATCTTCCGGAGCGTGAGAATGCCATACGCCACGGTGGCGCCCATGCCTACGATCAGCAGTCCGGTCAGTATCCTCTCCGTGCTGTAGGCGCCTTCACGGTTGGCGACGTAGCTCGCGATGATCAAGCCGAGTATCGCGATATTGATGACCCAGTTCACCGGCCGGGCCACGACAAAGTGCAGCGTGCCGAATCCGGCGAGCTGATAAATCATGAACGGAAGGATCGCCATCATGGGCAGAAGCTCGGAGGCGCCGAGCGAAACGTTGATCGCTTCGGGCGCCCGCGCGTGCAGCAGCGTGCTGCTCGCGAGTTCGTGGAACAAAGGCGGCACGGCGCAAAGGAAAGGCACGACGGCCAGGAGCTCGAGCACCAGCGATCCGCACCACGTCCCGGTGCGCGACGAATCGTCGGCTCCACTGCCTTCGGAATTGGTGGCGATGAAAAGGCCGCCGACGATCGCCGCGGCGCTGGACAGCATCAGCAGTTCCACGGTGATGCCGAAGCTCGTCGGTTCGCCGGTCTTGAGCAGCAGCAGGGCCAGGAAGCCCGGCGTATAGAACATCACGCGGACCAGCCGCGCCCACACACGCGCGTCGCGTTGCGGCGGCAGGATCGGCAGCGCGCGCCCATCGGTGCCGGTCACGGGTCTTTCCTTCGACATGGTCCTCTCCCTCAAAAATGCATTCGTCTCGGGCTCTATTGCGATGCCCCGTTTGAAGCCCATGATGTGGCCAGCAAAGGGCTGGACTCGCGCGACACGGACGTGCTCGTGCCGAAAATCTTGGCTGTTGTTATGGGGTGGCTGACGGGACTCGAACCCGCGACAACTGGAATCACAATCCAGGACTCTACCAACTGAGCTACAGCCACCATTGAACCGATGCCCGTTGCGGACCGCTGAACCCGCCGCATCGGGTCGCGGGCGTTTTCGGAATTTCCTGCCCGCGAGCCGCCATTTTAGCCGACTTTGGCCCTTATGGGACGCCTTGGCGCGGGCCCGCATCGGACCTTATGCGATGGCTATTTCCGCCCGAGCAACTCCTTCGCGACCGCGACGACGTTGTCGGGTTCGAATCCGAAGTGCGCCTGCAACGCCTTGAGCGGCGCCGACGCGCCGAAGGTTTGCATGCCGATGACACGGCCCGACGTTCCTACATAGCGCTCCCAGCCGAACGTGGACGCCTGCTCTACCGCGACGCGCGCGGTGATAGATGGCGGCAACACGCTGTCGCGATAGGGTTGCGTCTGCTGCTCGAAAATATCCCACGACGGCATCGACACCACACGGGATCGGATGCCCTCGGCGAGCAGCTTCTCGTGCGCCTGCACCGCGAGGCCGACTTCGCTGCCCGTCGCGATGAGAATGATTTCAGGGTTGCCTTCTGGCGCGTCGCCGAGAATGTAGGCACCGCGCGCAACACCGGACGCCGATGCATATTTCGTGCGATCGATCGTGGGCAGCGGCTGCCGCGACAGCACGACGATCGCCGGCCGGTGGCGAAGTTGCATCACGCATCGATACGCTTCGACGACTTCGTTCGCGTCGCCGGGGCGCAGCAGGGTCAGCCCGGGTATCGCGCGCAACGATGCGAGTTGCTCGACCGGCTGGTGCGTCGGGCCGTCTTCGCCGTCGCCCATCGCGTCGTGCGTGAAGACAAAGACCGTCGGCAGTTCCATCAGCGCCGAAAGCCGGATCGCGGGCCGCGCGTAATCGCTGAAGATGAAAAACGTGCCGCCGAACGGCCGCAACTTGGTCAGCGACAGGCCGTTCATGACCGCCGCCATCGCGTGCTCGCGGATGCCGAAGTGCAGGTTCTTGCCACCCGGCGTGCCCGGCTCCACGTCGCCGGCGCCATCGTACTTGAGCGTCGTCTTGTTCGACGGGCCCAGATCCGCCGATCCGCCAAGCAGCCACGGAATGTTTTGTGCGAGCACGTTCAGCACCTGGCCCGACGCGTCGCGCCCGGCAATTCCTTTCGGATCGGCGGGGAACACCGGCAGCTTGCTGTCCCATCCCGCCGGCAACTCGCGTCGCTGCATCTCATCCAGTGCGTCGGCCAGTTGCGGATGTTGCGAGCGATACGCCGTGAAGAGTTCGTTCCACTTGCGATGCGCATTCGCCCCGCGCTCGCCCACGCCGGCGGCGAAATGCTCGCGGACGCCGTCGGGCACCAGGAATTGCGCGTCCTCCGGCCAGCCGTACGCGCGCTTGGTCAGGCGAACTTCGTCGACGCCCAACGGCTCACCGTGCGCGGCTGCGGTGTCCTGCCGGTTGGGCGAGCCGTAGCCGATGTGGCTGTCGAGGATGATGAACGTCGGCCGGTCGCGAGTTTTTTTGAATACATCGATCGCCTGTTCGATGGCGGCGGTATCGTTCGCATCGCCGATTCGCAGCACGTTCCAGCCGTAGCCCATGAACCGCGCGGCGACGTCCTCGGTGAACGCGATCTGCGTACTGCCCTCGATCGTGATGTGATTGTTGTCGTAGATCCAGCAGAGGTTGTCGAGGCCCAAGTGTCCGGCGAGGGAGGCCGCCTCCGAGCCGACGCCTTCCATCAGGCAACCGTCGCCGCAGATCGCGTAGATGTTGAAATCGACGACATCGAAGCCGGGACGGTTGTAATGCGCCGCGAGCCAGCGCTCGCCGATGGCCATGCCGACACTCATCGCGATGCCCTGGCCGAGCGGCCCGGTGGTCGCCTCGACACCCGAGACCAGGTGGTATTCGGGATGGCCGGGCGCCTTGCTGCCGAATTGTCGAAAATGGCGGATATCGTCGAGCGTGACCGACGGTTTGCCGACGGTTTCGTATTCGGCATTCACCGCCTGCGTGCCGGTCAGGTGCAGGACCGACCACAACAACATCGATGCGTGGCCGTTGGACAGCACGAAGCGATCACGATTCGGCCAGATCGGGTCCTTCGGGTCGAAACGCATCACGCGATTCCACAGCGTGTACACGAGCGGCGCCAGTGCCATCGGCGTGCCGGGATGGCCGGAATTGGCGGCCTGCACGGCGTCGATCGACAGCGTGCGGATCGTGTTGATGCAAAGTGTGTCGATATCCTGCGTCGCGGCCACAAGCGCCTCCGTCGAAAATCAGTGCAGTCCGGCCGCCGCCGCGGCATCGGCCAGGATCACCGCACGCTCGCTGTTCACGCGGCCGGCGGGAATCGAGCGGTCGCCTTTGGCCAGGCGCGCGAGCATGGTGACCTTTTCCGGTCCGGTGACGACCCACAGCACGCAGCGCGCGCGGTCGAGCACCGGAAACGTCAGCGTCATGCGCCGGCGACCCTGATACGGCCCGGCCAGCGCGACGGCGGCGCGCGTTTCGTCGAGCACCGGATCACCGGGTATCAACGACGCCGTGTGGCCGTCGGGTCCCAGCCCGAGATGCACGAGATCGAGGACCGGTGGCGTTCCGGTGATTGCTGCGAGGTCCCGCGCGTAATCGGCAGCGCCCGCGGCAAGATCCAGCACTTCCACCGGCATCGGATGCAGATGGCCGGCGGCCAACGTTACGCGTGACAACAGGCTCTCGGCGATGTGCGTGAGGTTGCGGTCCGCGTCGCCGTGCGGCGCCACGCGCTCGTCGACCTGGAACAAATGCGTCTTGGCCCAGGGCATCGCCAGCGCGCCGAGCGCTCGAAGCATCTGCCATGGCGTACGCCCGCCGCTGACCGCAAAGGCAAACGTGCCACGCGCCGCGACAGCGTTGCGCGCCGCGTCCGCGATGAGCTCCGCCGCGCGCAGCGCCACCGCGTCGGCATCGGGCAGCACGTCGATTTTCACGCGCGAGCTTCCGTGTATCGCCGCGTCAGGCGTCCCCGACCGGATTGTGCCAGCCGCCCTCGGGCGACACCGTTTGCACTTCCGCGGGTCCCCACGTGCCTTGCAGATAATCGTGGATCGGCGTCGCCGCGCGCAGCACCGGGTCGACGATGCGCCACGCCTCCTCGACATAATCCTCGCGCGCGAAGAGCGTCTGGTCGCCGTGCATCGCATCGCCCAACACGCGCTCGTAGGCGTCCATCTCGCCGGCGCGCGTACGGCGGCTTGCGATCAACTCGGTGGTCAATCCCACGGTCTCATCGTCGGGAGACAGCACGTTGACACCCAGCGCGATGGTGATTTCGGGGCTGATGCGAAACCGCACGTGGTTCGGCAACTGGTTCGGCAGACAATAGACGGTTGGCGGCTGCCGCAGCCGGACGAGCACCTCGGTTGCGGTGACCGGCATGCACTTGCCCGCGCGAATGTAGAACGGCACGCCCTGCCAACGCCACGAGTTGATCGACAGGCGCATGGCCGCGAATGTTTCCACGGTGGACGTCGCCGCCACGCCGGGCTCCGACTTGTACCCCTGGAACTGGCCGCGCACGATGTCCTGCGGCGCGAGTGTCGCCACCGCCTTCAACACCTTGACCTTCTCGTCGCGGATCGACTCGCTGTCGGTGCGCGCCGGAGGCTCCATTGCGAGATTGGCCAGCACCTGGAAGAGATGGTTCTGGATGACGTCGCGCGTCGTTCCTGTCTGATCGTAGAAGGCGCCGCGGCCCTGGATGCCGAAGTTCTCCGCCATCGTGATCTGCAGGCTTTCGACGTGGTTGCGGTTCCAGAACGGCTCCAGGAAGCCGTTGGCGAAGCGGAAATGCAGCATGTTGTGCACCGGCCCCTTGCCCAGGTAGTGGTCGATGCGAAAGATGTGCGCCTCGTCGAAATTGCTGTACAGGATGCGGTTCAATTCGCGCGCCGATTCAAGGTCGTGGCCGAACGGCTTTTCGACGATGACGCGCGCGCCGGCCGTGCACCCGGACTTCGCGAGCTGCAGGACGACGGCTTCGAACAGGCTCGGCGGGATCGCAAGGTAGTGCGCAGGACGCTTGGCGGTCCCGAGCTCGCGGCGCAACGCGGCGAAAGTCGCGGCATCGCCATAGTCGCCATCGATGTAATGCAGGAGGCCGATGAGCTTGGCGAAGGCCGCCTCGTCGATGCCACCGTGTTTTTCGAGGCTGTCGCGAGCGCGGGCGCGAAACTGGTCGAGGTTCCAGCCGGCTTTGGCCACGCCGATGACGGGAACGGTCAGATGGCCGCGCTTTATCATCGCCTGCAGCGAAGGAAAGATCTTCTTGTAGGCAAGATCGCCGGTCGCGCCGAAGAACACCAGCGCGTCGGAGTGCGCGTCGTCCGCCAGGACCCCGGCCGTGGTCGCGGTCATCGGCTGCTCATTTCGTTTCGGGTTTTTCGACGTGGCCGCCAAACTCGAAGCGCATCGCCGAGAGCAGCTTGTCCTGGAACGCCGCTTCGCCGCGCGAGCTGAAGCGCTCGTACAGGGCCGTCGTCAGCACGGGCGTGGGAACGGCTTCGTCGATCGCGGCCTTGATCGTCCAGCGTCCCTCGCCGGAGTCCGACACGCGGCCGGAAAAACTGGCGAGCGCCGGATCCTTGATCAGCGCCGATGCCGTGAGGTCGAGGAGCCACGACGCGATCACGCTGCCGCGCCGCCACACTTCGGCGATGTCGGGAAGGTTCAAGTCGTACTGGTAATGCTCGGGATCGCGCAGCGGTGTCGTCTCCGCGTCGATTTCATGCGTGCGCTTGCCGACATCCGCGGCGCGCAGGATATTGAGGCCTTCGGCGTACGCGGCCATCAGCCCGTATTCGATGCCGTTGTGGACCATCTTGACGAAGTGGCCGGCGCCGTTCGGGCCGCAATGCAGATACCCCTGCTCCGACGTGCCACCCGCCTTGTCGCGCCCTGGTGTGCGCTCGATGGTGCCGATCCCCGGAGCGAGCGTCGCGAAGATTGGGTCGAGGTGCTTCACGACGTCCGGCTCGCCGCCGATCATCATGCAATAGCCGCGCTCCAATCCCCACACGCCGCCGCTCGTGCCGACGTCGACGTAATGGATTCCCTTGGGTGCCAGCTCCTTAGCGCGCCGGATATCGTCGACATAGTAAGAGTTGCCTCCGTCGATGAGGACATCCCCAGACTCGAGCAACGGCAGGATGCCCGCGATCGTCTTGTCCACGACGGCCGCCGGCACCATCATCCACACCGCCCGCGGTTTCGCGAGCTTGGATACGAAATCTGCGAGCGACGACGATCCTGTCGCCTTCTCCTGGGTCAATGCCTGCACCGCCTTCGGCGACATGTCGAAGACCACGCAGTCGTGCCCGTTCTTGATGAGCCGGCGCACCATGTTCGCGCCCATGCGGCCCAGTCCGATCATTCCCAATTGCATTTTGCATTTCCTTTAGGTCAGTTTCTTTTCTGTTTGCGATAGCGGCGGATCAGCGCATTGGTTGAGCTGTCGTGCGCCAGTGCAGGCGTGGCGGAGCCTTCGAGCTCGGGAATGATTCGCTGCGCCAGGACCTTGCCCAGTTCGACGCCCCACTGGTCGAAGGAATCGATGTTCCAGACAGTCCCCTGCGTGAACACGCTGTGCTCGTACAGCGCGACGAGCTTGCCCAGCGCCTCCGGTGTGAGCTTGTCGAGCATGATCGTGTTGGATGGTCGGTTGCCCTCGAACACTCGATGCGGAACGAGCCAGTCCGGCGTGCCCTCCGCCTTCACTTCGGCCGGCGTTTTGCCGAGGGCAAGCGCTTCGGATTGCGCGAAAACATTGGCGACCAGGATATCGTGGTGCCTGCCGAGCGGATTCAACGCCTTGTCGAAGGCGATGAAGTCGCACGGAATGAGCCGCGTCCCCTGGTGGATCAACTGGTAGAACGAATGCTGGCCGTTGGTTCCGGGCTCGCCCCAGTAAATCGGGCCGGTTGAATAATCGACGCGCGCCCCATGGAGCGTCACGTGCTTGCCGTTGCTCTCCATCGTCAGCTGCTGCAGATAGGCTGGAAAGCGCTTCAGGTATTGCTCGTAGGGCAGGACCGCGATGGTCTGCGCGTCGAAGAAGTCGCTGTACCAGACCGCGAGAAGCCCAAGGAGCACCGGCAGGTTGCGCTCGAACGGCGCCGTGCGGAAATGCTCGTCCATTTCGTGGAAGCCCGCGAGCATCGCCTGAAAGTTCTCGGGTCCGACCGCGAGCATCGTCGACAGACCGATCGCGGAGTCCATCGAGTAGCGCCCGCCGACCCAATCCCAGAATCCGAACATGTTGGCGGTGTCGATGCCGAATGCGGCCACCTTCTCCGCGTTGGTCGACACCGCGACAAAATGCTTCGCCACAGCGGCGCCATCGCCGCCCAGTCCTGCCAACGACCAGTCGCGCGCGGCTTGCGCGTTGGTCATCGTCTCCAGCGTGGTGAACGTCTTCGACGAAATGATGAACAGCGTTTCCGCGGCGTCGAGGTCGTGCACGGCCTCCGCGAAGTCGGTGCCGTCGACGTTGGAGACGAAGCGAAACGTCATCGCGCGGTCGCTGTAAGCTTTCAGCGCCTCGTACGCCATCACAGGCCCCAGGTCGGAGCCGCCGATGCCGACGTTGATCACGTTGCGAATGCACTTGCCGGTGTGGCCCGTCCACGCGCCGCTTCGTACGCGATTCGCGAAATCCGCCATCCGGTCGAGCACCGCATGAACGTCGGGGACCACGTTCTTTCCGTCGACAACAATGGTAGCGCCGCGCGGCGCGCGCAGCGACACGTGCAATACCGCGCGATTCTCGGAGACGTTGATCCGGTCGCCGCGGAACATCGCGTCGATGTGCGCGCGCAGGCCCGACTCCTCGGCCAGCTGCAGCAGGAGCTCGATCGTCGCGTCGGTGATGCGATTCTTGGAGTAGTCGAGGTAGACGCCGGCGCCTTCGGTCGTGAGCCGCTCGCCGCGGTGCGGATCGCCGGCGAAGAGTTTCGAAAGCTCGAGGTCCTTGACGGTTGCGTAGTGAGCCGCGAGAGCCTTCCACGCGGGGCGCGAAGTCAGCGGTGAGGCGTGAGGTGCCGGGGTGGCCGTCATGCGATCGTTTCCAAAGCGCGCGCCGCGCTATCGCGAGCGTTTCTTCGCGGGACGCGCGGGCTTGCGCGGCGCAACACCCGGGTCGACTTTTCGTTGCGAGGGCTGCCACAGCCGGAAGCCGCCCGCGAAAGCGTTGTTGTTGTCCCCCAGCCGGCATCCGGGCGGCAGTTCCTTCAATTGCTTGCTGTTGCCGCCACCGAGGACCACGTCATCCGGCCGGAATGCGGCAATGAGGCGCGCAATCACGTCGTTGACCTGCGCGCGCCACTTTTTCTTTCCCATGCGCTCGAGCGCGCGCACGCCGACGTAATCTTCGAACGTCGCCTTGCGATAGGGAAGGTGCGCGACCTCCATCGGCACGACGACGCCGTCGACGACCAGCGTCGTACCCAATCCCGTGCCAAGGCCCAGGAACAGCAAGTCACCGCCCTTGTAGCTGCCCAGCGCCTGCATCGCCGCGTCGTTGATGATCTTCACCGGGCAACCGAAGGCCGCCGCATAGTCGAATTTGACCCAGCCGTGCGCGAGATTGTAGGGCTCCGTTACCGGCTGATTGTGCTTCACCACACCCGGATAGCCGATCGAAACGCGGTCGTACTTCCAGCCCCGCGAGAGCTGCTTCACGCCGGCGACCATCTGCCGCACGGTCATCGTCGGCCCCGAGGCGAATTTACGGGGCGCATCGTCCCCTTCGACAAGGATCTTGATGCTCGTCCCGCCGACATCGACCGTCAGCACTTTCATGGAGCTAGGCGGCCTTGCCGATCGCCGCGCTCTTCGATTCGATCACGCCCATCAATTCGTTCCACGACTTGGCGAACGCATCGGCGCCCTCGTCCTGCAGCCTCGCGGCCAGCGCGACCACGTCGATGCCCGCCTTCGCGAATTCCGCCAGCACCGTTTCGCAATCCCCGCCGTCGGCAGGCGTCAGCGCGCCGACTTCGCCGTGGTCGGCGAACGCGAGAAGCGTAGCCTCCGGCATCGTGTTGACGGTGAACGGCGCCGCCAGCGCCTTGATGTAGAGAATGTCGGACGCTTTGGGATCCTTGGTGCCCGTGCTCGCGAGCAGCAGCCGCTGCGGCCGCGCGCCGGCGTTCATCACGCGACGATAGCGCTCGGAGGCGACCAGGTCGCAATACGCCTTGTAGCAGCGCTGGGCAATCGCGATCCCGAGCCGGTTGGTCAATGCCGCCGGCACCTTGCCCGCGACCGCGGCGTCCCAGCGGCTGATGAACACCGAGGCGACCGAGCCCACGTCGGGATCGAGGCCCGCGGCGATGCGCCGCTCGATGCCGCGCAAATAGGCGTCGGCGGCCGCAACGTAATGCTCGTCCGAAAACAGCAGCGTTACGTTGATCGGGACGCCAGCGAAGATCGCCTCCTCGATCGCGGGCAAGCCTTCCTTCGTCCCGGGGATCTTGATGAAGAGGTTCGGACGCCCCGCCCGTGCATGCAGGTCCTTCGCCACCGCCAGCGTCGTGCCGGTATCGCGCACGAGCAACGGCGAGACCTCGAGTGAAACCCAGCCGTCGACGCCACGCGTACGGTCGAAGGCGGGCCGGAAAAGATCGGCGGCCTGCGTCACGTCCTCGAGCGCGATCTCGAAGAAAAGGGCCTCGCCCGACTTGCCGGCCTTGAGCTTGCTGCGGATCGACGCGTCGTAGTCGTTGCTGTTCTTGATCGCGTTGTTGAAGATCGTCGGATTGGACGTGAGCCCCGTCACGGAAAGGTCGCTGATATAACGCTTGAGCGTGCCGCTTTCCAGAAGGTCGCGCGTGATGTTGTCGAGCCAGAGACTCTGGCCGATATCGTGAAGCTTGGCTGTGGCTTTCATCGGTTCACCTGTTGCATCTTCAGTGCGGAAGGATGGGCGAGCTCCATTGACGTACGCGGGCCGCCACGGAAATTGAATAAATCATACTCCAGACGTCAGGAACCGGCCTTCGCCGTTTCGTTCCAGAGGCGGATCACCGGCTCGGACAAATCGTGCTCGTAGCCCAAAATGCACAGTGCGGCCGTGCCGAGAACGAAATGACTGCCCGATGACGCGTCCTGGCCCAGCCAACGCGCGGCAAGAACGCGGAGGATGTGGCCGGAAGAGAACAACAGCACGTCACCGCCGGCAGCGCGCACACGTTGCACCACGCGGTCGGCGCGCGCGCCGATCTGGGCCGGCGTCTCTCCGCCGGGACAGCCGTCACGAAACAGCAACCAGCCCGGACGGACCGCAAGAATTTCGCGCGTGGTCATGCCTTCGTAGTCGCCGTAGTTCCACTCGACTAAGTCGCGGTCGATTTCCGCGACGGCGCCAAACCCGGCCAGCGCGCAGGTGCGCGTCGCGCGTTGCAGCGGGCTTGCGAAGACTTTCGCGAAGGCGCGTCCTTTCAGCCGCTCTCCCAACGCCCGTGCATTGTGCTCGCCGCGATCGGTCAGCGGCAGGTCTGTGAGGCCGGTATGCTGGCCGGAAAGACTCCACGCGGTTTCGCCGTGGCGCGCGAGATAAACGACCGGAAGCGTCTCGCTCATGGCGTGCGGCTAATAACTGATATTGAGCTGAGTGCCGAAAAACCACCAGCCACTCGCGCTGCCGCCATTGGCAGAATAGAGATCCGTGTAGCCCCCCAGTGGCGCGGCGTAGGCCGCGAAGGCGTTCACATTCACGTTCTTGTTGATGACATAGGTGTACGTGGCGTCGAACTCGCTCGCAAGCGCCTTGGTGGGCACGCCGCCGCCACTTGCCGGCTGGACGCCCGGAGCCGGAATCGCGAGCGGCGAATGAGTCTGATCCGCGGTGAAGTAAAGGTACAGGAATTCGATGATGTTCCGGTCGTTGGGTGTGAGGGTCAACGCGACGCTGGCGACGTCGAGATTCGTATTGTTGAAAATCGACGAGCCGATCTTGCCCTGGTACCAGTTGGGATTGTTGCCGGAGAAGTACAGCGGGTCGAATCCTTCCCAGCGCGAAGTGCCCGGCCGGTCGCCCGACAATGACGAATAACGCAATGCGAAGAGCGGCTTCCACGCCGTGCTTTGCGCGTTGTAGTTGGCCTGCACGTACCATCCTTCCGCAGCGACGCTGCTCTTGCGTTCCCATGCATATTCGCCATCCAGCCAGAACGCCGGCGTCGCCGGAAGCGCGTGCACGCGGGCACGCAGGTCATAGACGTTGAGCCGGTTACGGGTCACGATGTTCGAGTCGGGCACGTAGAGGTACGTCGCACCCAGGCGCACCGGCCCGGCGGGAAGCCATTCGACGTTGATGCCATCGATGATCGTCCCGGTCGCCGTGGAAGGCGCCTCGTTCGGCTTCAGGTAGAACGCCTGAACATTCAGATCCTGCCAAGTTGCCTTGACGATCGCAGCATTGGCCCACGCGTTGCGCGGACCGATCTGGTTGGCCCCGCGCTGCGCGCCGTCGTCGGCGCCGCGGCCGATCAGCATCTGGTTGCCGATGGTGAAATCCTGCTGTCCGTACGACACGTCCAGCTCGAAGCCGCTCGCCGGTTCGCGCCAACGTAATCCTCCGAAAAGGAGCTCGCGATTCCCGTAATAGAGGTTGCTCACGCAGCAATTGTCGGTGCCGCGCGTGCTCGATTCCACGTAGGAGACGCTGCCATAGAGGGTCACCGACCCGCCCAACCTGTACTCTGCGCTCAGCCCCGGCTCGATGAAGAATTCGCCCCAGCCGGGATCCTTCTTGTAGCCGGCGGATTGCAGCGCGGGCGGCGGGCCGAAGAGGTTCTGCGTCATCTTGAAGAGGGCCACTGCGCCGTTCAAAAGGCCCGTCACGAGCAGGTCGCCGTCGCGATAGAGGCGCGGCCACGACGCAAGCTCGCCGGTCTGCAGTACACCCTGCACGGCGTCCGCATCTGGAACGGGCATCCGCGACTGCGCGTACGCGCCGCCCTCCAGGATCCCTTGCGCGGCGTGGTCGCGCTTCGGATGAGCGACGGCGCGATCGAAAGCGTTGTCGGGCTGCGCCGGGCTGGGAGCGGTCTCGAACTGCGCGTGAACCGCACCTGCGGCCATTGCGGCCAGGACGGCGCACGCGCGTCGCCGCATCACATTTCCTCGAGCGAGCGGCCCCGCGTTTCCTTGACGTAACGCATGACGAAAAAGATCGCGAGCGCGGCAAAGACGGCGTAGACGAGATAGGCGAACGCCGAGCCCAGGTTCTTGAGCATGACGGGAAATGTCACCGTGATGAGCCAATTCGCCAGCCACTGCGCCATCGCCGCGACCGCAAGCGCCGAGCCGCGCATCCGGTTGGGGAACATCTCGCTCAGCATCGTCCACACCGCCGGTCCCCACGACACGCCAAAGGCTAAGACATACAGATTGGCCGCAATCAGCGCGACCAGGCCGTTGACATGGGGCAGCGTCACCTTGCCGTTGATCGAGACGTCGGCCGTAGCGAACATCATGGCGAGGACGCCGAGCGTCGCGGCCATGCCTACGGCGCCCCACAGGAGCAGCGGGCGCCGGCCCACGCGGTCGATCAACGCGATCGCGATCAGCGTCGCCGCGATATTGATGGTGCTGCTGATGACATTGATGCCGAGCGAATCGGCGTCGGAGAAGCCGACGGCCTCCCAGAGTGTCGTGCCGTAATAGAAGATCACGTTGATGCCGACGAACTGCTGCAGGCAGGACAGCGCAATTCCGATCCACACGATCGGCAGCAACCGATTGTCCGGACCCAGCAGATCGCGGAGCCGCGGCTTTGTTTCTCCGGCGAACGTCGCTTTGATCTCCGCGATCTTGGCGGGCCCGGTGGCCGGCGAGATTCGCTGCATCACCGCCAGCGCCTCCGCGTCGCGACGGTTCGCGACCAGGTAGCGCGGCGACTCCGGAATGAAGCAGGCCGCCAGTACCAGCGCGATTGCGGGAGCGACTTCGGTCAGAAACATCCAGCGCCACGCTTCGAGTCCCATCCAGAATGACTGGGACACGCCTCCCGCGGCACGGGCGACCGCATCGTCCACCAGCAGGGCCATGAAAATCCCGACGACGATTCCCATCTGGTTGAGCGAAGTCAGCCGCCCGCGGATCGCTGCCGGCGAAATTTCGGCGATATAGGCGGGCGAGACGACGCTTGCGGCACCGACGGCAATGCCGCTCAAGAAACGCGCAGCGTTGAACGCGGTCTCGGTCGCGACGTAGCCTGTCCAGAGCGCGCTCAACGTAAAGACAACGCCCGTGATCAGCAACGTCCGGCGGCGGCCGAGCAAGTCGGCGATTCGGCCGGCGAAGAGCGCGCCGATCGCGCAGCCGATCAGGATGGAGGCGACGGCGAATCCCGTCGCCGCGGAGCCGGACTGGAACGTGGCCTGTATTCCGGGCACTGCGCCATTGATCACGGCGCTGTCGTACCCGAAGAGGAATCCACCGATCGCCGCCGCGCAGGCGACGAGCGTCGCGTAACCGGTATGGATGACAACCGGCCCGGCGCCATTCTGGTCCGCGTTCACTGCCGGCATCGCACTCCCCTTTTGCTAGCCCAACCACGCGGCGATGCCGCCGTCCGGGTCGCGGACAGCGTCCGAACGAGCTTCAGTGCCGGTCGCTTAAGCTTTCTTCACCCACGCCGAGCACCACCCCTTGGCGGTGACGAGCTTGCCCTGGAAGATGGTGCATGGACCATCCGCCGCACCGGCCTTGCCGGAATATTGGCTGCAGTTGGCGCACGTGGCGGTCTTGTCGGTTCGCTTGGTGGACTTGGCCGCGTCCATCACGTAGCCCAACGCGCTGGCGGTCGGATCGGATTCCTTGACCGCATCGACGGCTTGCGCGACGCCGCTCATCAACGCGCTGGCGAACGGCGCGGCAGCGAGTCCGATGGCGGTGATCTTGAAGAAGCGACGGCGGCTGGCGGGTGAGGTGTCTCGGGTCATCGTGATCTCCTTGATGGATGGGACGACGTAGCGGACTAGGGGTCGTTGGGGCGCCTTCCACGGCGGATTATCCATGGACGCGCCCGCACAGGGAAGTCTTCATTTCGACACGCGCCGGGGCGCAGTGGTTCGTTCGCTTCCTTCGTGCTGCGTTGCCGTGGGCCGTGCATACCGCTAGAGTCTGACGCTTTCGGCTGGTCCAAACATGGCCTCGACCAAGAAACGCAATCCAAAGTCCCGGGAAAATCCTGGCAGTCCTCCGCTGACCGCGGAAGAGCTGCGTCTGGCCGCGGCGCGCGACAAAAAGGTTCCATGGCGAATGTGGGGTCCCTACTTGAGCGAGCGGCAATGGGGCACGGTGCGCGAGGACTACAGCGCGAGCGGCGCGGCCTGGGAATACCTGCCGCACGATCATGCGCGTTCCCGCGCCTATCGCTGGGGCGAGGATGGGATCGCGGGCATCTGCGACGACCGGCAGCAACTGTGCTTCGCGCTCGCGCTGTGGAACGGCGCGGACCCGATCCTCAAGGAGCGGATGTTCGGGCTGACCGGCAACGAAGGCAATCACGGCGAGGACGTCAAGGAGTGCTACTTCTACCTGGACAACGTGCCGAGCCACGCCTACATGAAGTTCCTGTACAAATATCCGCAGCGCGCGTTTCCTTATTCGGACCTTGTCGACACCAACCGCCGCCGCACGCGGAACGATCCGGAATATGAACTTCTCGATACGGGGATCTTCGACGACGACCGCTATTTCGACGTCTTTGTCGAGTATGCGAAAGCCGCGCCCGACGACATCCTGATCCGGATCACCGCCAGCAATCGCGGGCCGGAGCCGGCGACGCTGCATCTGCTGCCGACGCTGTGGTTCAAGAATGTCTGGTCGTGGTATCCCGAATCCCCGGGACTCGTGATGCCGAAGATCGCCATCGCGCGCAACGATTCAATGGAGACCGTGCTTTCGACGACGCACCGCAGCCTGTCCTCTTATTCGCTCACCTGCGAGACACCCGACGAACTGCTGTTCACAGAGAACGACACGAACACCGAGCGCATTTCCGGACAGCCCAACGCGCAGCCCTACGTGAAGGACGCGTTCGACAACTACGTCGTTCACGGGCGCAAGGACGCGGTGAACGCGGGCAAGGTCGGCACCAAGGCCGCGGCGCATTACATCCGGCAAATTCCTGCCGGAGAATCGTTCGTGCTCAAGCTGCGCCTGCGCCCGGGCAGCGATCACGGCGCGCCGTTGTCGAAGGAGTTCGACGCGACGTTCGAGCTGCGCCGGAGCGAGGCCGACGCGTTCTACCACCGCGTCACGCCGTTTGCGCTGTCGGACGACTTGCGCAACGTCCAGCGCCAGGCGTTCGCCGGCATGCTGTGGAGCAAGCAGTACTACCGCTACATGGTCAACCGGTGGCTCGACGGCGACAAGGCGGGTCCGGTGCCCCCCGAGGAGCGCAAGCGCGGCCGCAACCACAACTGGCGGCATTTCGCCGCCGGCGATGTCCTGTCGATGCCCGACAAATGGGAATACCCGTGGTTCGCCGCGTGGGACATGGCATTCCACTGCGTGCCACTCGCGATGATCGATCCCGATTTCGCGAAGGACCAGCTGCTGCTGCTGATGCGCGAGTGGTACATGCATCCCAACGGCCAGATCCCGGCGTACGAGTGGGCGTTCGGCGACGTGAACCCGCCCGTGCACGCGTGGGCGGCCATCCGCGTCTACCAGATCGAGAACAAGATGTACGGGCGGAGCGACCGCGCGTTCCTGGAAAGGGTATTCCAGAAACTGCTGCTCAACTTCACGTGGTGGGTCAACCGCAAGGACGCCGAAGACAACAACATCTTCGAAGGCGGGTTCCTGGGCCTCGACAACATCAGTGCGTTCGACAGGACGTCGGGACTGCCGACGGGCGGGCAGCTCGAGCAGGCCGACGGCACGAGCTGGATGGCGATGTACTGTCTCAACCTGCTGGGTATCGCGCTCGAGCTCGCCAAGGAGGACGACGTCTACGAGGACATCGCCACCAAGTTCTTCGAGCATTTCGTGTACATCAGTTCGGCGGTGAACAGCATGGGCGGGCGCCAGAACGGCCTGTGGGACGATAACGATGGCTACTACTACGATGCGCTGAAAATGCCCGACGGCCGCTGCATCCGGATCAACGTTCAGTCGATCGCCGGATTGATTCCGATCTTCGCGATCGGCATCGGCGAGCGGCATGGCGTCGAGGCGTTTCGCGATTTCGCGACTCGCCTTCGCTGGTTCACGATGTATCGCCCGGACCTTCTCGCGGGCGCCGCGGACATGACGCATCGCGGCGTGGAAGGCCGCGTCCGCCTGGGCCTCGTCGATTCCGCGAAACTCAAGCGCATCCTCACCAAGGTGCTCGATGAGAATGGACTCATGAGCCCGCACGGCGTGCGCTCGGTCTCCAAGCACCACGCGGCGAATCCTTTTGTCCTGGAACTCGACGGCCAGCGCTTCACGCTTGACTACGCGCCGGCCGAATCGACGTCGGGACTCTTCGGCGGCAATTCGAATTGGCGCGGCCCCGTATGGTTTCCGCTCAACTTCCTGCTGATCGAGTCGCTGCAGAAGCACCACTACTATCTCGGTGACCACTTCAAAGTGGAGTGCCCCGCCGGCTCCGGCAACGAAGTGTCGCTGTGGGACGTGACGACCAATCTGTCATGGCGGCTGATCAGTCTCTTCCTCAAAGACGAGAACGGCCATCGCCCCGTCAACGGCAAGCGCGCCAAGTTTGCGACCGATCCGCATTGGCGCGATCTCGTCCTGTTCTACGAATACTTCCACGGCGACACGGGCGAGGGCCTGGGCGCGGGCCATCAGACCGGTTGGACCGGCGTCGTCGCGAAGCTCATCCACCAGTACGCCGAATACGCGCTTCAAGGCAAGGCGCCGGGACTGACAAGGGAAGACAGCCTGGGCGCTTCGCACTTGACGCAATGAACCCGCACGCGCAGTGAACAAAGCTTCGCTGCACAACGAGTGGCTGGAAAGTGATGGCCTCGGCGGGTTCGCATCCGGCACCGTCGGCACGTTCCGCACGCGCCGCTATCACGCGTTGCTGCTTGCCCCGCTGACGCCGCCCACCGGCCGCGTCGCCCTCGTCAATGGATTCGAGGCGTGGGTGGATGCGCCGTCGGGACGCTTTCCGCTCAGCACGCAGCACTATGCGCCGGACGTCACCTATCCGCGCGGAATCGACTTCCTCGCCGATTTCACGCACGAGCCGTGGCCGCGCTGGACGTTTCGGGGGCCCGTCGGCATCGAAATCCTGCACGAAGTGATCGTCGACCGCGTCGACGGAAGCGTGTTGCTGCACTGGCACCTCGTGCAGGCTGCGCCGGACATGCGGCTCCTCGTTCGTCCGCTGTTATCCGGCCGCGACTATCACGCGCTGATGCGCGAGAACGGCGCATTCGCATTCGACGCTCGCGTGGCCCGCGGGAATGTCACGTGGCGCCCGTATCCGGGTCTGCCGGCCATTGCGGCGCTGACCAACGGCAGTTATTCGCACGATCCTGTGTGGTATCGCAATTTCGACTATCGGGACGAGGCCGCGCGCGGGCTCGACCACATCGAGGACCTTGCCGCCCCCGGCGCGTTCGGGTTCGATCTTTCGCGCGGCGATGCCGTGATGGCGCTGCGCACCGGTGATCAGTTGGAGGTCGACGCCGACGCACTCGCCGTGCGCATCCGCGAGCAGGAAGCCGCGCGACGCCGATCCTTGTCACTGCTTTCCCGCTCCGCCGAATCCTTCATCGTCCGGCGAGGGAACGGTCACACGATCATCGCGGGCTTCCCGTGGTTCACCGACTGGGGCCGCGACACGTTCATCGCGATGCGCGGACTGGTGCTCGCGCGCGGACGCTACGACCTCGCCGCGTCCATCCTGCTGGCGTGGGCCGACACCGTGTCGGAAGGCATGCTTCCGAATCGCTTTCCCGATCACGGCGGCGCGCCCGAATTCAATGCCGTCGACGCGTCGCTGTGGTTCGTGATCGTCGCGCACGAACTCCTCGCAACAGCACATCCGGACGCAACGACGCGCACGCGCCTGCTCGGTGCCGTGACGGCGATCGTCGATGGATACACGTCGGGAACGCGCTTCGGTATCCGGATGGACACGGACGGCCTCCTTGCGTGCGGCGCACCGGGCGTGCAGCTCACGTGGATGGATGCGCGGGTGGCGAATCGCGTCGTCACGCCGCGCGCCGGCAAGCCCGTTGAGGTGCAGGCGCTCTGGGTCAACGCGCTGCGCTGCGCCGGCGTGCGCCATGCGGCCGTCGCGGATCGCGCGCAGGCCGCATTCGTCACGCGATTCTGGAACGCCGCCGCAGGCGCGTTGTACGACGTCGTCGATGTCGATCACGTTGCGGGCCGCGTCGATGCCAGCCTGCGGCCGAACCAGATCTTCGCGGTCGGCGGATTGCCTTACTCGCTCGTTGACGGCGAAATGGCGCGCGGAATCGTCGCGACCGTCGAGCGCGAACTGCTCACGCCGCTGGGGTTGCGTACGTTGGCGCAAAGCGATCCAGCCTACAAGCCGCGCTGCGAGGGCGGCGTCGCACAGCGCGATGGCGCCTATCATCAAGGCACGGTTTGGCCGTGGCTCATCGGCGCCTTTGTCGACGCATGGCTCAACGTGAACGGCGACGACGATGCGCACCGCGCTCATGCCAGACGCCGCTTCCTCGCGCCACTTCTGGAACACCTGAACGTAGCGGGCCTCGGTCACGTGAGCGAAATCGCCGATGGTGATTCACCGCACACACCGCGCGGCTGCCCGTTCCAGGCGTGGTCGCTGGGCGAACTGATCCGCGCATTGAAACGAACGGCTTAGATTCGACGATCGCCGTCGTCTTCGGTTCGGCCGCGCGATGCGGCGAAATCCCGCGTTGCCGCCGCTCCGCATTCCGTATGCCAGAGTTCCGTCGCGGCAACACCGACCTTCCTTCGCCAGTTCGGGCGCTCACGGTCGGTGCCCGGCAGGTTCTGCGCTACGGTTTCCTCGGCAAGATCGTCCGCCTGCAGCAGCACCAGCATCGCGGGCGTCGCCCCGACAAATCGATGGATGTCCTGCGTGATGGCCGCTTCGTGCGGACGAGCGACATCGAATGTCGCGAAGGCCGAAGGATCCTCGGCGCGGACCGCCGTTGCGAGGGCCTCCTTGTCGACCTGTCGTTCACCGCGCGCGCGGCGTGCGCCCTCGCCGTCGATGAGGCGCAGCGCATGTCGCTCTTCGATGTCCGCACCGTTCCACCAGCCGGCCAACGTCGGCAGGTCGTGCGTCGAGACCGATGCGACAGCCTTGGCCGCATAGCGGGGCGGCGCGCGGAATGAAACGCCATCGCGCTCGAACCACAGCAATTGCGACGACAACACATCCGCACCCGCCATGCGCTCGCGAAAACCTTCGGGAACCGTGCCCAGATCTTCGCCGATGATGGCACAGCGCGCACGCACACTCTCCAACGCGAGGACGCCTAGGAGATCGTCCAGCGGATAGCGAACATACGCGCCGTCGGCGCCCGGCGCGCCGTCGGGAATCCAGAAGAGGCGCGACAAGCTCATCACGTGGTCGATGCGCAACAAACCGGCGTGCCGGACATTGGCGCGGATGAGCGTGCGAAATCCCTCGTAGCCATCGTCGTGCTGCGCCTGCGGAATCGGGGGTGGCAAGCTCCAGACCTGCCCGGCCGCCGCAAAGGGATCCGGCGGCGCGCCGATGGAAACCCCGCGCGCGAGCGCTGCCTGTATCGCCCAGCTTTCCGCGCCATCCCGCGCAGCACCGACGGCCAGGTCGCGACAGAAACCGAATGAGAGACCGCTGGCTCGCGACGCGGCCGCGGCGTCGCCCAATTGCCGGTCGGCCAGCCATTGCAGATAGAGCGCGAACCGCACCCGGCCCGCATGTTCTTGCGCGAAGTCCGCCACCGCGCGCCCGTCCGGCTGCCGCAAAGCCGCGGGCCACTCCGGCCACGCGGAGTCAGGATGCAGAGCGGCGATGGCTTCGAACGTGGCGAATTGCGCAAGCGTCGCGCCGCCTGCGCCGACGAAGCGATCGAATTCCACGACGAGTGCGTCGTCGCGTCCTCGCCGCTCGAAAGCTTCGAAACACAGGGCAAGCACGGCGTGCTTGACGCGCCAGACGCCCTCGTAGTCGACGCGCGTTCCCTCCGCGAGACGCGCAATCGTTTCCGCGTGCGAAGTCAGCTCGCGCCGCGCCTGCGACGACACCTCGAGGTCGGGTACGCGCTCGACGTCGATGTAGATTGGATCGATAAAGCGCCGGTCCGACGGTTGATACGGACTCGCCCGCTGGCGGTCCATGGCGAACAGCGCATGCAGCGGATTGAGCGCGACAACGGCTCCGCCGGCGCGTGCCGTGGCCGCGCCTGCCTCACCCAAGGTCGTGAAATCGCCGATACCCAGGTCCCCACGACGACGCACCGCATACAAGTGGGCGGCGAGGCCGAAGCGCCGCCCGCCTTCGCGCAGCACGCGCGGAAGGTGGCAGCCGTGCGGCGCGACAATGAGCCGGCACGCCGACTCGGGCCGGTCGTCGATGCTGACGGTGTAGCTTCCCATGCCCAGAGACGGCAGCGTAACGAAGCGCCGGAAAATGCTTCCGCCGTCGGCCGCGACGATCGATTCACCGGGCAGGTCGTCGCCTGAGAACGGAACGCTTTGTATCGCGCCGCTTTCGCCGCGAACGTGCAGCGCGCCTCGGCGCGGCCACTGCCAGTCGCCAACGGCGATTGCAACGCGCGCATTGGCGCCTTCCGCGATGACCAGCGTTCGCGGCAGAGCGCGACGTTCGCGCTTTGCTGCGAGTTCCGCGAGCCGTTCCCGCGCTTGCCCCGTCGTTGCCGCACCGAGCCCCATCGCCGATAGCAGGGCGCGGCGCGTGTCGTCCGGCACGACGTGCTTGTGCCCTTCCACGTCCGTCCAATCCGGTGCGATGCCCGCTGCCCGCGCAAGGCGATCGAGTATTTCGGGCTCGATGCCGGCATTGCGCCTCTTCGAATCCGCATCGACTACCTCGACGAGGACGACCGCAGAGCGTGCCGAGATCACGTCGGTGTTGACGGCGTCGGCAGCAACGCCTGCCGGCAATGCCGTGTCGATGGCCCTCCGCCATCGGAAGCCATCGCGCGCCGCAGGCCAGCGTACGGCGACGTCGCCATCACCCGAATTGAGAGCGACCACCAGATGATCCGCCGCGGTTGCGCCGCTCGCGGGCGCATACAACGCAGCCACGATCACGCGTCCTTCCGGATGCTCCCAGTCCTCGCCGGTCATCGCGCTGCCGTCCGGATGCCGCCATTCCACGTCGGGCACGCCACTCGCGTCGATCGGCTCGCCGCGAAGCCAGCGGTCGTCGCGAAGCGCGGGATGGGCTTGCCGCAGCGCGGTCAGCGTCGCAACGAACGCGACCAGCCCGGTATCCATCGCCGACCAGTCGAGCCACGTCGTGGCGTCATCGTGCGCATAGGCATTGTTGTTTCCCTTCTGCGAGCGGCCCGATTCGTCACCCATCGCGAGCATCGGTGTCCCGCGCGACACGAAAAGCGTGGTGATCAGGCTTCGAACGTCACGGCGGCGGCGCGACTCGATCGCCGCGTCCGCGGGTCCCTCGACGCCGTGGTTCCAGGAGTAATTGACGTCATTGCCGTCGCGATTGTCCTCGCCGTTGGCTTCGTTGTGTTTGCGCTCGAAGGCGACGAGGTCGGCGAGCGTGAAGCCATCGTGCGCAGCGACGAAGTTGATCGAGCACGATGGCGGCCGCAACCGCCGCTCGAAGATATCCGCCGAACCCGCGATGCGCGTCGCAAGCTCGCCGGTCACGCCGGCATCGCCACGCCAGAAGCGACGTACGGTGTCGCGATAGCGGTCGTTCCATTCCCGCCAATTTGTCCCGAACGCGCCGAGACGATAGCCCCCGGGGCCGACGTCCCAAGGCTCGGCAACGAGTTTCAGTTCGCGAAGCACGGGATCCTGGGCGATCGCCGCCAGCAGCGGCGACTCGGGTTCGAACCCGCGCTCGGTGCGGCCAAGTGTGGTGGCGAGATCGAAGCGAAAGCCGTCGACGCCTGTGGCGGTGGCATAGTGGCGCAGAGCGTCGAGTGCCAGGCGCATCACCGGAGGACGATCGAGCGCAACTGTGTTGCCGCACCAGGTATCGTCGACGTAGCCTCCGGCGGCATCGATCCGGTAATACGTTGCGTTGTCGAGACCGCGAAAGCTCAACGTCGGCCCACGCGCGTCGCCTTCACCTGTGTGGTTCAGCACGACGTCGAGCAGAACCTCGACGCCCGCGTCGTGGAACGCGGCCACGCAATTTGCGAGCTCGGCCCAGCCTCCCGGCGCAAGGCGCATCTCCGGGACCATCAGCGCAACCGGGTTGTAGCCCCAGTAATTGGTGAGGCGCAGTGGCCGCAGATGCCAGTCGTCGATCGCCGCGGCCACCGGCATCAGTTCGACGGTGGTGACGCCCAACCGGACGAGGTGCGCAAGCGCAGGCGGGTGCGCGAGGCCCGCGCAGGTCCCGCGCAAGCCTTCGGGAATTTCCGGATGCACCTTCGTGAATCCGCGCACATGCAGCTCGTAGACGATACTGCGCGACCACGGCGTGTGCGGCCGTCGCGTCGGCGTGGGGGCAAAATCGGGCACGACGATCGCCTTCGGCGCAAACGGGGCGCTGTCGCTCTCGTCGCGTCGCGCGCCATCCGGCGATTCTCCGAACAACGATGGATGCAGCGCGAATCGGCGGTCGAGCGCTCTCGCGTAGGGATCGACGAGGAGCTTCGCCGGATTGAAGCGGTGGCCCGCGCGCGGGTCGTACGGTCCATGCGCTCGCAGCCCGTAACGGCATCCCGATTCGATGCCGGCGAGGAAGCCGTGGAAAACGTCGCCGGTGCGCTCCGGCAGCGCGATGCGTTCCTGTTCGGTGCGTCCGGACGCGTCGAAGAGGCAGAGCTCGATCGCGGCTGCGTGCGCGGAAAACACCGCGACGTTGACGCCTCCCGGAACAAGCGTGACGCCGAGAGGCTCCGGGCTGCCGGAATCGATGCGACGCATCAGCGAATGCGGCTCGCCACGAGCTCGCGATACATCTGCGCATAATGCTTCGCGGGGCGGCTCCAGCCGACATCGACGGCCATCGCGTGCAGTTGCAGCCGGTGCCACGTCGCGCGCCGCTGCCACAGCCGCACGGTCCGGTCGAGCGCCAGCGCCAGCGCGTCCTGCGTTACCGGCGCAAACATGACGCCCGTTCCCGATCCCGCCGCCAGCGCCATTTCGTTGGCATCGATCACCGTGTCGCTCAAGCCCCCGACGCGCGCGACGACCGGAATCGTGCCGTAACGCAACGCACACTGCTGCGTGAGGCCGCACGGCTCGAAGCGCGACGGCATCACAAGCGCATCGGCGCCGCCTTGAACGACGTGCGCGAGCGCCTCGTCATAACCGATGTGCACGGCGACGCGCTGCGGATTGCCCTTCGCGACGGCGACAAAGCCGGCCTCGAGCCAGCCATCGCCCGAGCCCACCAGGACGAACTGCGCCCCGAGGTCGAGGAGACCTGGCAACGCGCCCAGCAACAGGTCCATCCCCTTCTGCCAGGTCAGGCGGCCGACGACGGCGAAGATCGGTGCCGCCGGATCCGGCGAGAGATTCATCCGCTTCTGCAATTCAACCTTGTTGTCGGCACGCTGCACGAGATGCTTCGCGTCGAAGCGCGCCGGCAGATGCGGATCGGCGGCCGGATTCCAGCGCTCGGTGTCGATGCCGTTGAGGATGCCGGTCAGAACCGCGGACCGGTGGCGCAGCAGGCCGTCGAGTCCCATCCCGAACTCCGGCGTGCGAATTTCGGCCGCGTAATTGGGCGACACCGTGGTCACGCGGTCGGCGAGCCCCAAGCCCGCCTTGAGATAGCTGATGGTTCCGTAATATTCGACGCCGTCGGATGCGTAGGCGCGCGGCGGCAAACCGATTGTTGCGAGCAGCGATGCCGGAAATTGTCCCTGGAACGCCAGGTTGTGAGCGGTCATCACGGTGTGCGGCCGCGGCGCGCCGCCATAATGCAAATAGGCGGGGGCGAGTCCGGCCTGCCAGTCGTGCGCGTGCACAACATCCGGCGCGAAGTTCGCGATGCAACCGCGCCCGACTTCCGCCGCGGCGGCGCCGAGCGCCGCGAAGCGCAGCGCGTTGTCCGGCCAATCGCGCCCGTCCGCGCCGACGTAAGGATTGCCCGGACGCGCGTAGAGGTGCGGCGCATCGAGGACGAGGAAGTCGAGGCCCGCGACTTTCGCGGCAAGAAGCCGCGCGGGCGCGCCGTGCATCGCGGCAAACGTATGCACGGTCTCGGCGTCGCGCAGGGCTTGGAGCACGACGGGATAGCCCGGCACCAGCGTCCGCATCGCCACGCCTTCCCGCGAAAGCGCCTGTGGCAGTGCGCCGACGACGTCGGCCAGGCCGCCGGTCTTGACCAGCGGAAAGACTTCCGACGCGACCGACAGAACGCGTAAATTCGCGCCGCCCCTCATTGCGGCAGGCGGTCGACCATCGGCTGCGTGATCAGGCACACGCCGTTCTCGGTACGGCGGAAGCGCGCGGCGTCGCTCTCGGCGTCCTCGCCGACGATCAGACCTTCGGGTATGCGCACGCCGGTGTCGATGATCACCTTGGAGAGCCGCACGCCGCGGCCGATGTCGACGCCGGGCAGGACGATCGCGTGGTCGACCTCTCCGTACGAATGCACGTGCACGTTGTCGCAGAGGAGCGAGTTACGTAGCGTCGAGCCGGACACGATGCAACCACCGGAAACGAGCGAGGAAATCGCCATGCCGCGGCGGCCGTCGACGTTGTGCACGAATTTCGCCGGCGGCGTGATCTTGCCGTAGGTCCAGATCGGCCAGTTGCGATCGTAGACGTCGAGATCCGGCACGGTATCGGTCAAGTCGATGTTGGCGTCGAAGTAGGCGTCGAGCGTGCCGACGTCGCGCCAATAGGATTCGGTCTCCGAATGCGACCGCACGCAGGATTCCGCGAAAGGGTGCGCCACCGCGACGCCGTGCTCGACGATGTACGGAATCAGGTCCTTACCGAAGTCGTGGCTCGAATGCGCGTCCGCGGCGTCGCGCCGCAACTGGTCGTTCAGGAAATCCCGCCGGAACACGTAGATGCCCATGCTGGCGAGCGCGAAGCCGCGACGGTTCGGCATCTCCGGCGGATGCGCGGGCTTCTCCAGAAAAACCCTGATGCGGTTTTCGGCATCGACGTGCATGATCCCCAAGCCCGACGCGCCGGCGATGGGCACTTCGATGCACGCGATCGTCACGTCCGCCGACTCGTTGACGTGCTGGATCAGCATCCGCTCGTAGTCCATCTTGTAGATGTGATCGCCGGCGAGTACGACGATGTACTCCGGCGCGTAGCTGTCGATGATGTCGAGGTTCTGGTACACGGCGTCCGCGGTCCCCGCGTACCACATGTTCTCGACGACGCGCTGGCTTGCCGGCAGGATGTCGAAGCTCTCGTTGCGCATCGGCTGCAGGAAGTTCCAGCCGCGCTGCAGATGCCGTATCAGGCTGTGCGCCTTGTATTGCGTGGCCACGGCAATGCGCCGGATGCCGGAATTGATCGCATTCGACAGCGCGAAGTCGACGATGCGGGCCTTGCCCCCGAAATAGACAGCCGGCTTGGCCCGCGCACTGGTCAATTCGAACAACCGGCTGCCGCGCCCACCGGCCAGCACATACGCCATCGACGAGCGCGCGAGCGGCGTCGAATACGTGACCTTTTCGTTGCCCATTCCGTTGCCTGTTCCCAATGAGCCTCCTTTAGGAGCTGTCCGGGATCAACCGCCTTCGTGGACGAGCCAGATCGTAGAGAGCGGCGGCACCACGATTTGCGCCGAGCACGCGTAGCCATGGCTGGGTTTTGCGTGCGCGACGATGCCGCCCATGTTTCCCTGGTTCGACCCGCCGTAGAGCGCGGAGTCGGTGTTCAGAATTTCCCGCCAGCGTCCGGCAAGAGGAAGGCCAATGACGTAACCTGCGTGGGGCATTTCGGTGAAGTTGGTGACGACCGCGACCGGCGGCGCGCCATTGCCGGCCATGCGCAGCCAGGCAAAGATCGAGTGGCCCGCATCATCGACGACGATCCAGCGGAATCCGGCGGCCACGCAGTCCTGGTCGTGCAGCGCCGGATAGCTGCGATACGCGTCGTTGCAATCCCGCACCACCGCCTGCACGCCGCGATGGGCGTCGCTCGCCAGCAGATCCCAGTCGAGGCCCGCCTCGAAATTCCATTCGCGGCGCTGCGCGAATTCCTGTCCCATGAAGAGCAGCTTCTTGCCGGGATACGCCCACAGGAAGCCATAGTACGCCCGCAAAGTCGCGAATTGCTGGTGCGGCGGGCCGGGCACCCGGCCAAGCAGCGAATGCTTGCCGTGCACGACCTCGTCGTGCGACAGCGGCAGCACGAAATTCTCGGCGAATGCGTAGGTGAGCCCGAACGTCACGCTGTTGTGGTGCCAGCGCCGGTGGACCGTCGCCTCCTGCAGGTAGGCAAGCGTGTCGTGCATCCATCCCATGTTCCATTTGAAGCCGAAACCCAGGCCGCCCTCGTAAGTCGGGGCGGAAACCTTGGGCCAGGCTGTCGACTCCTCGGCGATGGTCATCACGCCCGGATGTTGCGCGTAAACGACTTCGTTCAACTTGCGCAGGAACGCGACCGCCTCGAGGTTCTCGTTGCCGCCGTACCGGTTGGGCAGCCATTGCCCTGCCTTGCGCGAATAGTCGAGGTAGAGCATCGATGCCACGGCGTCCACGCGCAGTCCGTCCACGTGGTAGCGGTCGAGCCAGAACAGCGCATTGGCGATCAGGTAGTTCGCAACCTCCTGGCGCCCGAAGTCGAAGACCGCCGTGTTCCAGTCCGGATGCAGCGCGACGCGTGGATCGGGGTGCTCGTAGAGCGGGGCGCCGTCGAAATTCGCGAGACCGTGCGCATCGGTGGGGAAATGCGCGGGAACCCAGTCGAGAATGACGCCGAGCCCCGCCTGATGACAGCGATCGATAAAGCGCGCGAACGCGGCCGGGTCACCGAAGCGCGATGTCGGGGCGAACAAGCCGATCGGCTGATAGCCCCACGATGGATCGTACGGATATTCGCTGACCGGCAGCAACTCGATATGCGTGAACTTCAAGTCGACCGCATAGGAAACGAGCGCATCCGCCAGTTCGTCGTAGTCGAGCCAGCGGCCGTTGTCGCCGCGGCGCCACGAGCCCAGATGCACTTCATAGATCGAAAGCGGCGAGCGCCGCGGATCGCGTTGCGCGCGAGCCTGACTCCACGCGCCATCGGTCCATGCGAAGCGTTTCGTGTCGCGCACGACGGACGCCGACGACGGGCGCAATTCCGCGCCAAAGCCCGCGGGATCCGCCTTGAGCGGCAGCACGTCACCTGCGGCTCCGACGATCTCGTATTTGTAGAGCGCGCCTTCGGCCAATCCGGGGACGAAAATTTCCCACACGCCTGTGTCGACGCGCTTCCTCATCGCGTGGCGGCGTCCATCCCACGCGTTGAAGTCGCCGACGACCGACACGCGCATGGCGTTGGGCGCCCAGACCGCGAAATGCACGCCGGCAACACCTTCATGAACCATCGCGTGCGCACCGACGTGGTCATAAAGGCGCGTGTCCGAGCCTTGTCCGATCAGCCAGTCGTCGAGCGGGCCGAGCACGGGACCGTAGGCGTAGGGGTCGTCGATCGACCAAGTGGAGTCCTTGTTCGAGGCCCGCAGCAGATAGGCGGCCCGGCGCGGCAGCTCCCCTTCGAAAAAACCCGCCGCGTCGCGGCGCCCAAGGTGCGCCAGAAGCTCGCCTTCGCGGGTCGTCGCCGCGACTTCGTCGGCGCCCGGGATGAATGCCCGGACAAGACACTTGCCGCCTTCCTCATGGATGCCGAGCACGGCGAACGGGTCGCCGTGCCGACCCTCGACAATGGCCGCGATCGTGCTCGCGGGTGCCGACGACCGTTGCGACTTCATGTGCCTCCCGGCATCACGTTCCAGATTTCGCTTGCGTAGTCGCGGATCGCCCGGTCGGACGAGAACCAGCCGACGCGCGACGTATTGAGGACCGCGGCGCTCCACCACGTTTCGGAATCGCGCCAGCACGCGTCGACACGCTGCTGCGCCGACCAGTAACTTTCGAAGTCCGCGGCCACCATGAAATAATCGTGCTGCAGGATGCTGTCGACCATGCCGCGGTAACGATCAGGGTCGTCCGGCGAGTACTTGCCCGAGCGGATCGCCTCCAATGCGCCTGCGAGCATCGGTGAGGCGGCGATCGCATCGGCGGTCCCCGCGCCGTCGCGACGCCGCGCGTCGACCTCGGCGGCTGTCAATCCGAACAGGAAGAAATTCTCGGCGCCGACGCGCTCGAGAATCTCGATATTGGCACCGTCGAGCGTGCCGATCGTCAACGCCCCGTTGAGCGCCAATTTCATGTTTCCCGTACCGGAGGCCTCCATGCCCGCGGTGGAAATCTGCTGGGACAGGTCCGCCGCCGGGATGATCGCCTCGGCCAGGCTCACGTTGTAGTTCGGCAGGAAGACCACCTTGAGGAGCCCGCGCAGCGCGGGATCGCCGTTGATCACTTTGGCGACGTCGTTGACGAGCTTGATGATGAGCTTCGCCTGACGATAACCGGCGGCGGCTTTGCCCGCGAAGATCTTGACCCGCGGCACCCGGTCCTGCGCGGGATTTGCGCGAATGGCCTCGTACAGCGCAATCGTCTCGACGATGTTGAGCAATTGCCGCTTGTATTCGTGGATGCGCTTGACGTGCATGTCGAACAGCGCGTCCGGATCGAGGCTTACGCCGACGCGCTCGACGACAAGCCGCGACAACGCCACCTTGTTCGTCCGGCGGACGGCCGCGAAGCGTTCGCGAAGGGCTGCGTCCTGCGCCATCGGCGCGAGCGCTTCGAGGGCATTCGCGTCGTCCAGAACCCGCGGCCCGATCGCATCGACGATCAAACGCGTGAGTCCCGGATTGGCCTGGTGCAGCCAGCGCCGGAACGTGATGCCGTTGGTCTTGTTGACGATGCGCTCCGGATAGAGCATGTGCAGGTCGCGGAATACCGTGCGGCGCATGAGGTCGGTATGCAGCGCCGACACGCCGTTGACGCGATGCGAGCCCAGGAACGCGAGATGGCCCATTCGCACATGGCCTCCGTTGCTCTCGTCGACCAACGCAACCGAAGCCAAGAATTCGTGCTGGTCGCGGCCCTCGGCACGCCGCGCGGCAATGTGGCGCGCATCGATCTCGCGGATGATCTGCAGATGGCGCGGGAGCATCCGTTCCAGCAAAGGCACGGGCCAGGTCTCGAGCGCTTCCGGAAGCAGCGTATGGTTGGTGTAATTGAAGATCGACGTCGTGATGCCCCACGCCAGGTCCCACGGCATCCCGTGCAAGTCGACCAGCAGCCGCATGAGCTCGGGCACCGCGATGGCCGGATGCGTGTCGTTCAACTGGATAGCTGCATCGTCGGCGAGCGACGAGAGCTCTCCGTGCTCGTCCTTGTGCCGGCGGACGAGATCCTGCAACGACGCCGACGCGAAGAAAAATTCCTGGCGCAACCTCAAGCTCTCGCCGGCCTCCGTCTCGTCGCTCGGATAGAGGACGCGGGAGATCGCTTCGAGCCGGACACGATCGGCGAGCGCGCCGACATGATCGCCGCGGTTGAAGTCCTCGAGCGAGATCGGATCGGCCGCACGCGCGGACCACAGCCGCAACGTGTTCACACGCCGGCCGCGCCAACCCGTGATCGGCGTGTCGAACGCCACGGCCGTCACCGACTCCTCCGGATGCCAGGCGAAGCCGGGCGTTCCGTCCCGGTGGCCAAACTCCTCCACCGTGCCGCCGAAGTCGACCGTGTACGCGACATCGGGCCGCTCGAATTCCCACGGATTGCCGAACGACAGCCAATCCTCGGGCATCTCGAGTTGCCAGCCATCCTTCACGACCTGCCGGAAAATGCCGTGGTCGTAGCGGATGCCGTAGCCGTACGCCGGGATTTCGAGCGACGCCATGCTTTCCATGAAGCACGCGGCAAGGCGGCCCAGCCCCCCGTTGCCCAGTGCGGCGTCCGGCTCCAGCTTGCACAACCGGTCGAGGTCGACGCCGACCAATTCGAGCGCTTCGCGCACTGTCGACGTGAGGCCCAGGTTGGACATTGCGTCCGAGAGGAGGCGGCCGATCAGGAATTCGAGCGAAAAATAATAGACACGCTTGCGGCCGTTGCGGTTCGCCGTGCGCGAGGAGTCGAGCCAGCGATCGACGATATGGTCGCGCACAGCGAGCGCCGTCGCCATGAACCAGTCGTGATCGAGCGCGCGTTCGCGGTCCTTGCCGACCATGTACATGAGCTTTGCGAGGATCGCGGCGCGCATGTCCTCCGCCGAGCCGTGGCCCGGCAGGGTCGCGAGCGGTGCCTGATTGGGGTCTGTCACAGGGTTAAGGCTCTTCGAAATGGGCGTTGTTCCATATAGCGTAACAGCGCGCCGCGAAGATGTCCGGTGCGCGTTTGCCGCGTCGCCGCAGGTTGTAAACTTGGCAATAGCTACGGAGGAAAGGGAGGCCATACCGTGTCCACCGCCAATGCCCGGCAGCGGAGCTCTCACTGGGCCCGCAGCGGCGCCTTGCTCGTCGCCATGATTACCCACGCGGCCCTGGCCGGCGGGGAGCCCACGCAGGTGCAGCGCGGCGAGTACCTCGCGCGCGCCGGCGATTGTATTTCCTGCCACACCGCACAAGGCGGCGCGCCGTACGCGGGAGGACTCAAGCTCGACACGCCCTTCGGCTACATGCTCGCGCCGAACATCACGCCCGATCCCGACACAGGCATCGGACGCTGGTCAAACGCGGACTTCTACCGCGCCTTGCACGACGGCGTGAACAAGCGCGGCCAGGACATGTACCCGACGATGCCCTACGACTTCTACACCCGGGCCACGCGCGAGGACATCGACGCCATCTACGCGTTCCTGCGGACGGTCAAGCCCGTGCGCAACCAGGTCGACATCAACCACCTGCATTTCCCGTTCGACCAGCGCTGGTCGATGGCCGCGTGGCGCGAGCTCTATTTCACGGAAGGGCTGTACAGGCCGGACGCCACCAAGACGGCGTCGTGGAATCGCGGCGCCTACCTGGTCGAAGGCTTCGGCCACTGCAGCGATTGCCATTCGCCGCGCAACCTGATGGGCGGCATCGAGAAGAGCCGTGATTTCGACGGCGCGGTCATCGATGGCTGGTTTGCGCTCGACTTGACGTCCGACATCGCGACGGGACTGGGCGCCTGGTCTGTCGAGGAGATCGCGACGTATCTCAAGACCGGCGTCAACAAGGGCAAGACGACCACGCTTGGCCCCATGGCCGAAGTCGTGCGCAACAGCTTGAGTTACCTGACCGACGCGGACCGCACGGCGATGGCCGAGTATCTGAAGTCGATTCCGCCGGAATCCCGCTTGCGCAAAGGGCGCACGGCGCCCGACCCCACGCGCGCGAGGGGCGCCGCGCTCTACATGGACAATTGCGGCGGGTGCCACCAGGCGACGGGCCGCGGGATTCCCGGCGTGTTTCCGCCGCTCAAGGGCAATGGCGTCGTCGTCGCGCCCGATGCCAACAACATCCTCAAGGTCGTCGACGGCGGAATCAAGGCGCGCGGCAACTACATCGCGATGCCGAGCTTCAAGGACCAGTTGACCGACCAGCAGGTCGCCGAGATCGCCAACTACATCCGGACGAGCTGGGGCAACAGCGCGGCGCCCAACGTGACGTCCGCGATGGTCGCGAACATGCGCGCGGCAAGACACTGATCGATAGGAAAGCACATGTCGGTACGCGCGCCGGGCGCCGAGTCAGCGTCGGTTTATCGAGGAGAATGGGCGGCGTCCGCGGCATCCCTGATCGCATTGATCCGGCGCACGAAATCGACCAGCACGCTGCCGGACCAGCCGAACGCGAACAGCCCCGACATCGCCATGATCGGCGCCAGCATTCGCCATCCGTCCGGAAGGATGAACGCGCCGTAGCCGACCGTCGTGTAGGTGTTTCCCGCGAAGAATCCCGCGGTTCGCCAATCCGTGACGAGATTCGAATAGACGAGCGCCGCCGCCCAGATGAACATCTCCACCACATGCAGCGCCAGCAGCATGAAGACGATGCTTCCCATCAGCAGGTCCGCGCGCCAGCGAGCCGGGTGCTGCATGATCACGTCCGAGCGGCGCAGCACGTGCGTGGTCACGGCCCGTATGCCGGCCGCGTGGACGAGGATGATGAAAACCAGCATTGCGCCACCGAAGAACATGTCGGCGGCCGGCATGAATGCGGAAAGATGCTGAAATAGCGGCAGGTTCGCGATGTCTTCCGCACCGCGCTCGAGCGTATCCGGAATCTGCTGGAGTGCGTCGGGGGACGGGGCGGTCATCGCGGCGGCGTGCAGCACATGTTGGTACGCCCGACAGGATTCGAACCTGTTACCCCCGGCTTAGAAGGCCGGTGCTCTATCCAAATGAGCTACGGGCGCAGAATCTCAAATTTTAGCCGAAAGGTGCCGACGATGCCGATCGACGATCAACTGCGTGCGCGTGACCGGGACTTGGGCGGCGGGTTCATGGTCCGCCGATTGTTGCCCGCGTCGCAAAGACAAGGCGTCGGGCCTTTTGTATTCTTCGACCACTTCGGACCCATCACGACCCGCCCGGAAGACAACCACGATGTCCGGCCGCACCCGCACATCGGGCTGGCCACGGTCACCTACCTGTTCGAAGGTGCCATGCTGCATCGGGACACGCTGGGCTCGGTGCAGCGCATCGAGCCGGGCGCGATCAACTGGATGACGGCTGGCCGCGGCGTCGTGCATTCCGAGCGCAGGCCGCCCGACCTTCGCAACGCCGCCCACGTCGTGCACGGATTGCAACTCTGGGTCGCGCTGCCGAAAGCGCACGAGGAGTCGGCGCCCGGCTTCAGCCACACGCCGGCCGACGCCCTGCCGACTCTCTCGCAACCGGGTGCGCAAATCCGCGTGCTGATCGGCCGCGCGTTCGGTGAGCGGTCTCCGGTCGAGACGTTCGCGTCGACGCTCTATCTCGACATTGCGATATCGCCAGGCGGCACGTTGTCGCTGCCCGGCGACGAGACGGCCGTCGAGCGCGGCATCTACAGTGTCGACAATCCGATCGTCGTCGATGGCACCTTCGTGCCTGCGTTCACGCTCGCCGTCATGACTCCGGGCAAAGCGGCGGACATCGTTGCACCGCAAGGCGCGCGTTGCGCGGTGGTCGGTGGCGAACCGCTCGATGGCCCGCGCTTCATCTGGTGGAATTTTGTTTCGTCGAGCAAGGAGCGCATCGAGCGCGCCAAGGAAGACTGGGCCGCGCAACGCATGGGGCAGATCGACGGCGAGCACGAATGGATTCCGCTGCCCTAGGAGCCTGCCATCATTTCGGTTCGCCTTATCCTACGAAAGAATCGGACGCAATCCGAGTCCCGGCCATGGCGGCGGGGCGCAGAATAAGGCGACGGCCATTGGTGGTCCAATCCGCGAAGATTGAGAGCTTCCCGATGGCGTGGGCGGCCGTGGTGCGGCCAACCGGCAGTTTTTCGAAGGAGACACGATGAACGTGAAGAGCAACATGGCATTGCTCATCGCCACGCTGACTTCCGCGACATTTTTGGTCGCCGCGTGTGGTGACAGGAGCCCGTCGGAGCAGGTCAGCCAGAAGATGGAACCCGCTGACAAGATGGCCTCGGCGACGGACAAGGCGACGACGGCCGCGGCGGCAGGCGCGCAGGATGACGCCATTTCCGCCAAGGTCAAGGCCGCCATCGTCTCCGACCCAGGGCTCGCAACGCTGCAGATCAACGTCGACACGAAGAATTCCGTGGTGACATTGAACGGATCGGTGGACAATTCGATGTCCAAGCAGCGTGCTACGCAAATCGCGCAAACCGTCCCGGGCGTGCGCTCGGTCGTGGCTGACAATCTCACAGTGAAGACGCAAAGCGGTTAGGCGGACGACGCGCCGTTGCCCGGCAGGCGAACGGCGCCAAGGCTTTCATGGCCGGCCGTGGGTGGCCGGCGTCGATCGCCGCGAGGGGCGCGGAGTATCTGGCCGTGCGGTACAGTGATCACGGCCGCCTTTATGGCCTTAAAAAGGATTCCCGATGCCCAACCCCACTGGTCCTGACGAATCGCGGCGCACCGCGGCCTTGGCGCTCTGGCGCTATGGCCACGATTACATCAAGGCGGCACAAACGCTCTTCGAGAGCGACCGCGTCACGTGCAATGAATCGCAGGCGCTCTACCATCTCGCCGCGCAGGGCGTCGAATTCGCACTGAAGTCGTTCCTGCGGGCGCAAGGGGTTTCACCGGGCGATTTGAGTGCCCGCATAGGTCATTCGATGCTGGATGCGCTGCAGGAAGCGCTTGCCCGCGGCTTGCCGACGCCGCCCATGGCGGTCGTGCATACGATTCAGGATTTTGCGCCCTACCTTCGCAACGACCAGTTCCGGTACCTGCCCGCGGAGTACGGCGAATTTCCCGATCTCGAGCCCCTGCTCGCGGCCGGAATCTGGATCCTGTCGCAGGTCGCGGACAATGCCGTGGCCGATTACTTCGTCTACCATGGCAGCGGCTCGGGAGCGGACAAGAACGCCATGCTGCGGCGCCTGCGCGCCGATCTCATTGTCACGGCGAGCAAGATTCCACTTTTGCAGTAGACCTCGAACGCGCCGCCGCGCCAGCGCGCGCCGCCGTAGGACAACTCCTACCCGCGATTCGACGATTGCCCTCTGATCCGGCCTCGTCGTGTAGGACAGAATGATCGCGTTTCCCAACAGGCGTGCCGAAGCCCGGCACACAACGAACCATGCGCCTGTCGTTGCGCTTCGTGCTCCCGTTGTTGCTGGCGCTCGGCGCGTTCGCATGGGCGGCGGTGCCGCTCGTCGACGCGTGGATGACGCGCTGGTACCTGCGCGACCTCGACACGCGCTCGACGTTCGTTGCCAAAGCCGTGCAGGAGCCGCTTGACGATCTGCTGAGCTCAGGGTCGTCGACGCGAATCTCCGGCTACTTCAATCGCCTGACCGACGACGAGCGCATCTATGCTGTCGGGTTGTGCACCGGCAGGAATGCGGCCGTGATCGGCTCCAACGCGTTTCCCGCCGAGATCAAATGCTCTGACTTGGCCTCCGCGTTCAGCAAGGAGCGCACGATCGCGACACCGCATGGGCCGCTGCATGTGTCGATCCGGTCGACTCCGGTGGAATCCGTCCCTGGCGCGACGGTCATCCTCGTGCACGACATGGCGTTCCTCGCGAGCCGCACCGAAGAATCGCGGCGCTACCTTTTCTATTTTTTCCTTGCGCTGAGCGCCAGCGTCGCGCTGATTACCGTCGTCATCGCCCAGATTTCCTGGCGCGGATGGGTGGCGGGACTGCGCGCGCTGCTCCACGGCGAGGGCATCCTGCGGACGTCGGCCAAAGCCACGGCCCCCGAGTTGAAGCCCATCGAGCGCGACGTCAGCGCGCTCTTGCGCGATCTCGAGCGCGTCTATCGCCCGTTCGACGAGCGCCAGCAGCGCTGGACGCAGGAAACGCTTCGCGCAACGCTGCGCGGGGAATTGCGCGGCAACCACATCATCGTCGTTGCCAATCGCGAGCCCTACATACACGTGCGCACGCCGGACGGCATTCGCATCCAGCACCCCGCCAGCGGGCTGGTGACGGCACTGGAGCCCGTGATGCGCGCCTGTTCCGGGACGTGGATCGCGCATGGCAGCGGCTCGGCCGACCGCGAAACGGTGGACCGCGACGACCGCGTCGATGTCCCGCCCGAAAACCCGACCTATCGCGTGCGCCGCATCTGGCTGACGGCCGAAGAGGAGGCCGGCTATTACGCGGGCTTCGCCAACGAAGGCCTGTGGCCGTTGTGCCACAACGCCTACGTCCGGCCCAATTTCCGCAAGACCGACTGGGACTATTACCGTCTGGTCAACGCGCGCTTCGCGGACGCCGTCGTGCACGAGGCCAACGGCGACGACCCCGTGGTGCTGGTCCAGGACTACCATTTCGCCCTGCTTCCGCGAATGATCCGGGAACGCCGGCCGAAAGCCACGGTCATTACGTTCTGGCACATCCCGTGGCCTAATCCCGAAGCGTTCGCCATCTGCCCGTGGCGCAGCGAACTGCTGCACGGATTGTTGGGCAGCAGCATTCTGGGCTTCCATACGCAATTCCATTGCAACAATTTCCTGGACACCGTCGACCGGCTGGTGGAAGCGCGCGTCGATCGCGAGACCTTTACCGTGTCCCATGGGGGAGAGGACACCGTGGTGCACCGCTATCCGATCTCGATCGAGTGGCCGCCTGCCGCCCTCGCCGCCACCCCGAGCATTCCCGAATCTCGCGAAGCGGTTCGCGTGCGGCTGGGGCTCCCGCGCGATCACAAGCTGGGCGTCGGCATCGAACGGCTCGACTACACGAAAGGAATCATCGAGCGCTTTCGCGCGGTCCAGCGGCTCCTCGAGCTCGACCCCAAATGGGTAGGCAATTTCACGTTCGTCCAGATCGCCGCGCCCAGCCGCTCCAGCATCGAGTCCTACCGCGGCTATAACGAGCGCGTTCACGCCGTCGCCAAGGAAATCAATGCGCAATTTGCAGGCGCCGCGCGACCGCCGATCATTCTGCTCCCCACCCACCACGAGCCCGAGGCAGTCTACGAATATCACCGCGCCGCCGATCTGTGCTTCGTCAGCAGCCTGCACGACGGCATGAATCTCGTCGCCAAGGAGTTCATCGCTGCGCGCGACGACGAACAGGGCGTGCTGATCCTGTCGCAATTCGCGGGCGCTTCGCGCGAACTGCCCGAGGCTTTGATCGTCAATCCTTATGACGCCGATCAGTGCGCCGTCGCGCTTCGCATCGCGCTCGCGATGCCCGTCGACGAGCAGCGCGACCGGATGCGCCTGATGCGAAATATCATCCGTGAATTCAATGTGTATCGCTGGGCCGGCTGCATGCTTCTCGACGCCGCGACCATGCAGCAGCGACGCCGCTTCGAGGCCGATAACGGCAGCAAGGCGATGCTTGTCGCGGGGTAACCGCGGCATGTCCCGTCCGGAAAGGTCCGCGCCGGCGCATCATCGAGGCGCACGACAGCCGCCGCCCGCGCTTTCGCGTGACTGTGCGCTCTTCCTCGATATCGACGGAACGCTGCTGGAGCACGTCTCGAGGCCGGACGATGTTCGTGTCGACGCCGAGCTCCTGCGCGCGTTGTCGCTGGTCGCCGCGTATCTCGACAATGCTCTCGCGCTGATCACCGGCCGATCGATCGCCGGCGTTGATCAATTGTTTCCGAAGCTTCGGCTGCCGATCGGAGGACAACACGGCACCGAACGCCGCGGCGCCGATGGCGCAATTCACGCGACCAAGCCGGATCCGCACACGTTCTCCCGTCTGCGGGCGTCGCTCGAGAGCCTCGCGGAGCGCCACCCCGGACTTTTGCTGGAAGACAAGGGCAACACATTGGCCATGCATTATCGCGGGGCGCCGCAACTCGCCGCCCACGTACACCGCGTACTGCGAAACTCCGTGCGCTCGATAGGCAATGGATCGTATGGGTTGCAACCGGGCAAGCGGATGGTCGAAGTGCTCCCCGGCGGCCGCGACAAGGGCACGGTCATCGCCGATTTCATGCGCGAAGCGCCTTTTGCCGGCCGGCGCCCGGTGTTCGTCGGTGACGACCTGGCCGATGAATTCGGTTTCGCCGTCGTGGAAAGCCAAGGCGGCTGGTCGGTCAAGGTGGGCCCGGGCCGCTCCGCCGCGCGGTACCGCTTGAAGGACACGGCGGCGGTCCGGCGGTGGCTGCTGGCATCGATCGCGTCGCAATCACGCGGGCCGGGCACGGGAAGCCAACTTTGCGCAACCTCGATCTCGCGCTGATCGGCAACGGCCGCATCGGTGCCCTGGGAAAACGCTTTCTGAGCGAACGCCGAAAGATCATTGCTCCAGCTTGGCGTCCATCGTGATGGTCGCCTTCATGAGCTTCGATACCGGGCATCCCACCTTGGCCTTGTTCGCAAGCTCGGCAAACTTCGCAGCGTCCATCCCCGGGACGCGCGCAGATACGGCAAGGTGGCTGGCCGTGATTTCGAATCCCGCGGCGACCTTTTCCAATGTGACGGCGGCATGGGTTTCGATGCTCGAAGGCGTCGCTCCCGCCTCGCCGAGGATCAGCGACAGCGCCATCGAAAAGCAGCCGGCGTGCGCGGCGGCGATCAACTCTTCGGGATTGGTGCCCTTGCCGTTCTCGAAGCGCGACTTGAATCCATAGTTTGCCTCGTTCAACACGCCCGACTCGGTGGAGAGCGTTCCGCCGCCGTCCTTGATGCCGCCTTTCCAGACGGCCCACGCCTTCTTGATCATGTCCTCTCCATCAGACGTTGCGCTGCAAGGGATTCGCCGAGATTTTCGATGGCAAAGCCCCAATTGATCAATTTATCGAGCACCGCGGTCACGTAATCGGCGCGGCGGTTCTGATAGTCGAGGTAATAGGCGTGCTCCCACAGGTCGATGGCGAGCAACGGCCGCACGCCCATCGTTATCGGCGTATCGGCATTGGCGGTCTTGATCACCTTGAGCCTGTCCGCATCGAGCACGAGCCACGCCCACCCGCTGCCGAAGTGGGTCGTCGCCGCGGTCGACAACTCTTTCGAGAACGCCTCCACGCTATCGAACGACCCTTCGATCCTCTGCCGCAATTCAGAAGGAAGCGCACCGCCGCCCTTCGGCCGGAGGCTGCGCCAGTAGAAGGCGTGATTCCACGCTTGAGCGGCGTTGTTGAAGATCGCAACCTTCTGCGGCCTGCCGGCAGTCGCGGTGATTATCTTTTCCAATGGAAGGCCGGCAAGTTCGGAGCCGGCTGCCAATTTGTTCAGCGTATCGACGTATCCCTTGTGATGTTTGCCATAGTGAAAGTCGATGGTCCTGCGCGAGATGAAGGGATCCAGCGCATTTTCTGCATAGGGCAGCGGCGGCAAAGAGTGCGGCGCAGCCGCAGGCTTGCTGCTGTCAGTGGGTGTCATCCTGTTCGTCCTTTGAGGTTTCCGGGTGGACGTCTGATCATGACTGCGGCCGGAACCCATTTTTCAAGGCGGGTCCCGCCGCCGTCCATTGCGCGCGAGCGCCACGACGGTTACCCGTTGCGATTGCGCTCTTCCTCCTGTTTCGGATTCTTCGGCTCACCCTTGGCGTCCGCCGGTTTCCCTTCGGGTGGCCGACGTTCCGCCGCGGCCGGTGGCGGTGGTGATTGCGTTCCGCGACCCGCGGCTGCGGACCGTTCAGCTTGCGGCGGCTGTGGCGCGTTGACTGCGGGTGGCGGCGGCTTCGATGCAAGCGGCTTCTCCGGTGTCGCCTTCTCGGGCGTCGCGCGCTGAGCAGGCGGTGCAGGAGGCGTCGCCACCGCGGGTGGCCGCGCAGCCGATTGCGGTGCCATCGCCGATTGCGTGCGCGATTCAGGCGGTCCGCGAGTTTCCGGCGGCGTTGTCACCGGCGGCCTTGGAACCGACTGTGGCGCCGTTGCAGTTTGCGTACGAGATTCAGGCGGTCCGCGTGTTTCCGGAGGCGTTGTCACCGGCGGCCTTGGAACCGATTGCGGCGCCGTCGCAGTTTGCGTGCGCGATTCAGGCGGTCCGCGTGTTTCCGGAGGCGCTGTTACCGGCGGCTTTGGAACCGATTGCGGCGCCGTTGCAGTTTGCGTACGCGATTCAGGCGGTCCGCGTGTTTCCGGAGGCGTTGTCACCGGTGGCCTTGGAACCGACTGTGGCGCCGTTGCAGTTTGCGTACGCGATTCAGGCGGTCCGCGCGGCGTTTCGGCCGGGCGCACGCCATTCTGCGACGTTCCCAACGGCGACGTCATCCGTTCCGGGCGCTGGTCTTGCTTTGCGCCTGCCACGTTGGCGGGTGGCGCGCCGCGCTGTTCACCCTTCGGTGGCTCGGTCTTCGCCTGTTCACCCTTCGGTGGCTCGGTCTTCGCCTGTTCAGCCTTCGGCGGCTGCATCTTCGCCTGTTCACCCTTCGGTGGCTCGGTCTTCGCCTGTTCACCCTTCGGCGCTTCGGCCTTCGCCTGTTCACCCTTCGGCGCCTCGATCTTTGCCTGCTCGCCCTTCGCGCCCGGCGCCGTAGCTGGCTGCGCCAAACGTCCCGGTGGAGCGGCCGGCGGAGCCGAGGTTGGCTTCGGCGCTTGCTGCGCTGTCACGACGCGCACTGGCGCAGCCGCTGCCGATGGCGCGGGTTTGAGCGCCGCGCGTGCATTGGTATCGAGCGGCACGCCGGGCTTGGCCGCGAGCTGCTGTTGCTGCGCTGTGAAGGCCGGCGGCGGCGCGGGTGGCGCATTGCGCACCACGACGGGTCGCGCAGCGACTTGCTCTGGCGGCTTGCGCGGCACAGCTTGTGCCGCGCCACGAAGGCTCGCCTGCACGGGCGCAATGGCGGCGACTTGCGCGACCGGCGCGTTCGCGATCGTCTGCGGCGTCACGCGAACCGCTGCCTGCGCTACCGGCCGCGACTGCGCGAATGCGGTCGTGGGCACGGCCACGATCGCGCCCGGGACGCGCTGGTTCGCGTAAGTGATGTTGGTCACGTTATTGTTGTAGACGTTGGTGATCTGTGTCGTGTTGATCACCGTGTTGCTGCGATTGATGTTCTCGAAGTAGCCCCGGCTCACGGCATAGGCCGGCCGGTAGACGTCGCGCGGTCCCAACGGGAACCAGGCGATGCCGACATTCCCGACGGAGAGCGAAAGCGCAAAGTTGCCTCCGCCGACAAACGCGACCAATGCCGGCGCATACACGGCCCGCACCTGCGCCGGCCCCGGCACCCAGCACCACGTCGAGCTGACGAAGGCCCAGCGCCCGTAGTGGGAGACCGCAAAGCCCCACGGTGCATCGTCCACCCACGTCCAGCCCCAAGGGTCGACCCACGCCCAGTGGCCGTCGTGATAAGGCGCCCAGCCCGCGGGGACACCCCTCGGCACCCACACGTTGCCGTAGTCCCCCTCGACGCGCCACGTGCCGTTCGCATCGAGATCCTCGTATCCGATCACGTCGGGCGAAACATAACGCGCGGAGACCGAAACTTCGCTCCGGCGATCGCGCTCGATCGCCCAGCGGTCGAACGCATCCTGTTGCGGCGCGCCGATCTGCTCGTATTCGCGCAGGCCGGTGCCCATGAACCTGTAGGAGTGCTGCGCGTCGACAACATAGGACGCGCCTTCGCCATAGACCTCGCCCTGGCCGCTGCGCACGACGACCGCCGTCGCGTTGCCGGCAGGATCCACTTCGATCCGGTATTCGCCCGCGGCGCGGATCGAGAAGGCGAGGTTCGGCGTATCGACTTCGAACACATCGTCGGCCTGCGTGCGCCGCAGGCGGACGTTGAGCGTGCCTTGCGAGAGCTGCAGCTGCGCAACGCGATCGTCGAGATTGAGCAGCGTGACGCTGGTTTCGCTGCTCATGCGGAAAGCGGCATTGCCGACCTGCAATTCGGTGCGTGCACCGGCGTCCGTCCACAGACGGTCTCCGGTCACCAGCGGCCGGTTCACAGTCGCCTGCACCCATTGGTCGTCTCCGGCCGGTGAGAAACTCACGGCGCCTTGCGCGAAGCCCAGCCGCGCGACGCGCGCCGGCGGATCGGCACTGGCCCAGCCGGCAGAAATCAGTACGGCGACGCCCAAAAGCAGCGCAGCGAAACGATGGGGATGGTCACTTTTATGCACGATGATTCCTCTTTTCATGGAGTGCGACGGACCTCACTTGGAAGTTCGGCTCTCGTCGACGGCCAGCGCGGCCCGCCTCTTTCCCAAGGCGGAATCAGGAGGCCTGTCGACGCTTGAAGAACTGAATTTCACGTTCATGCTGTTTCGCCGCTTCGAGCGTCTTGAATGTGCCCAGGTTGCGTCTTCGTCCGCCGGCATCCCTCTTGATGGAGTAAAGACGATACTCACCTGTCTTGAGTTTCCTGATCATGACGACGCTCCCATCGACGACTCGCGATTACAATGACAATAACGATTCGCGATCACCTTGGGTTTACTTGCCCTTGCCGATCTGGTTGCCGATGACGCCACCGACGACTGCACCGCCCACCGTGCCCAGCGCGTCGCCTTGCGTAATCACGGCCCCCGCGCCCGCGCCGACCGCCGCGCCGATCGCGGTGTCCTTTTCGCGTGTCGTCATTCCACCGCAGCCACTCACGAGCGAAAGCGCGGTAATCGCGGCCGCGGCCATTGCCATCTTCTGAAATTGAGTCATGGTTCGCATGGTTCGTCTCCTTATGGAATTGACTCCAACCTCGGGGACGGCGCACGTCCGAAGCGCCGTCCCCGTGCGATTCAAACGTGGCGTCGGTTATCCGCTTTGCGTCGACGGCGCCACCAGGTTGTCGACAACGGAACGCACGCCAGCGACGCTACCGGCGATTTGCCTCGCACGCTCCTTGAGCGCCGCCGACTCGACAAAACCGGTGAGCGTCACGACGGACTCCTTGGTCTCCACTCCCATCTGTAACGAGCGCAGACCGGGCTCCGCAAAGAGCGCTGCCTTGACCTTTCCGGTCAGTGTCACGTCGTCCATGACCGCCGCAGCCTTGTTCGCGGCGTCGCTCGTTTTGGCGGCAACTTCATTGGTCGTCGCGGCAACCTTGTCGGCCGTGCGATCGACCTGCTGCCCAACGGATTCCGATGCGCTGCGCGTGTCCGATGCATTGCGCTGTTCGCAACCCGCGGCAGCCAGCACCGATCCGGCGAGGGCTGCAACAATCAGAATCGGCGTTCGTTCGAGGGCACGCATTGCGCTCTCCTTCGTTGCGTCATCTCCTTTGTAAATCCACCCTCCGCGACAGCGGACGGCGACCCGAATATCAGGCTTCATCGTGCGACGACGGCGGCCTCACGAACATCGGCCGGCTTCGCCAGTTGCTGTAGGAGGCCCCTCGGGCGAACTGTAGGCGCCGTCCGTCGAGGGCGAACGATGCCGGCGCCAGCACGGCGACATCCCGCAGTGACATACCGCAGTGACGTACCTCAGTGACGTACCTTCGCGCGCGGGGAATTGTTGCCTCCCCGTCAGTGGGTCAGCGCAAAATTCGCCCGATCAAATAACCGAGCACGAGCGCGCCGGCCACAGTGGCCAGCGGGCGCGCGCGGATCTGTCCGGACGCAGCATCGGCCATCGCGGTCGAGTTGTCCCTCACCTTCTTGCTGCTGGCAGTCACCCAATCCGCCGCCGACGCGCCGACGGTGGCCACCTTGTCTATGGTCTGGTGCGCGGCGGCCGTCGCGGACTTCACCACGGGCGTCGCCTTCTCGGCCACGTCGTCGACGATGTGGTGAGCGCGCATCGCGGCGCCGGCCACGCTGTTGGTTCCGGGCATGCCATGGGATTCTGTAGCCATCGTCGCTCCTCGATTTCACAAGTTCGGCCACGAATTCGGCCGCCGACAAGCGGCGAATCGGAGGGCGCCTTCATGATGGTCGACGCGCGGCGGCGGCGCATCCGGCCATCGGATGATCCTGTTGTCGGACAAACGCCCAAATTTTCCGATCACGCAAAGCGCCCAGTCGAAAAGCCCGTGCTTGTAGGACGCCGCGCGAGGCGCGCGCCGCCGGGCCGACGGCAACGCGTTAGGCCGGCGTCCGACATACACGATGCCCGCGACCGCTCACCCTTTGGGCGCACGACGTTTGCATGCCCGTCGAAACCGGAGGCGCAATGCGGCTGGTGCCAGGCCCGGCGACCGATTCGAAAGAATTCACGCGCGACGCCGCATGGCGACCGTTGCGCGAGCCTGATGCCGGCCTGGCACAGGTGCTGGCGCTGCCCATTGCGGTCTGCGCCGGCACTGCCGTCGTTGTGCTGTGGGCCATACTCACGCCGTTCTCGGATCCGGGAATGACTTTGCGCTCACTCGCCACCACGCTCGTCGTCCTCGTGCCATTGCACGAATTGACGCACGCGGCGGCCTTTCCCGGATCGCTGGCATCGTCGCGGCTGGTCATCGTCGTCTGGCCCTGGCGCGTCCAGTACGACGGCGAAGTTTCGAAGGCTCGATACCTTTGGATCCTGAGCATGCCGCTGCTCGTCATTTCGGTGGCTCCCGCGATCCTTTGCGCAATGCTCGGAAAGGCATCGCCAGCCATCGCGCTGATTTCGCTGGTCAATGCGCTGGCCTCGAGCGGAGACGTCCTGGCCGGCATCCTGGTGCTGGCGCAAATCCCGCCTGATGCGGTCATTCGAACGCACGGCTCAATGACACTCTGGCAGCCGAGGCCCGTCCAAGCCGCCGCGACGCTCGATCACGCCTGACCATGGGCAACAAAGACATGGGGTGCCGCGCCGTCTTGCGTCACGATTACACAACGAGCGGGGCGTAGGCGGATGCCGACGGCGCTATCGGAGGGTGTCGGACAGCACGCGCGCCGGCGTCACGTTAGGGTTGTTTGCGCCATGGAGTCCGCTTGAGGACTCGACCGCCCGTCATACCAATTCTCATCGTGGAGGGATCATGGAAAGCGTACAAAGCGAAACCCCTCGCAAATTTGCCGAACTCGCGAAATGTGGCCACGCATTGTGCATTTGCACTGTCGAATCCGGGGAGCAATATTGCAGCGATTACTGTGCCTCCCAGGCCAATGCCGAAAAGGCGGCGGCCGATGAGGAGTGCAACTGCGGCCATCCGGAATGCACTGCGGCGCACGCCGCGCATCTCGCGCTCCCAGGGCGAGAGGTTTCCTGACCGGCCTTGACGTTCAACCAGGTGATGGGCAAATCCCCGGAGCCCCGATCTCCGGCGCTGATTATCGATGAGCACGGCGATCGCCCGGCGCTCAAAGGCGCGCTGGATATACGCTCGCTCACCGATGCCGAAAAGCTGCTGAAGCGCCCGCCGGGCGGCAAGAAAGTGCGCGCCATCGACTTGCATGGACTTGACGCCCTCGACACTCCCGGCGCCCTGCTGCTGTGCGCGTTGCGCAACGACGGCGTCGAATTGACGGGAGTGCGGTCCGAGCACAAGGCCTTGCTCGACCTCATATGCGGACTCGACCTGAAGCCGCTCTCGAAGCCGCCCCCTGTTTCCCGGTGGCGCGAATTCGTGACGCAACTGGGCAAGGGCACCGACGAGGCATGGCGCGACACGCTGGAGATCATCACCTTTGTCGGACGCTCCGCGAGCGCGCTCGCCCATGCGTTCGTCCATCCGCACGAATTGCGGCTGGCGTCGATTTCCCGCCAGGTCTCCGAAACCGGGGTCAACGCGCTTCCCATCGTCGGCCTGCTCGCGGTGATGATCAGCATCGTCATCGCCTATCAAGGCGTCGCGCAGCTGCGTCCCTATGGAGGCGAGGACCTCACCGTTGCGCTGGTCGCGGTATCCGTATTGCGCGAGATGGGCGTGCTGATCACCGCCATCCTCGTCGCGGGCCGCTCGGGCTCCGCCTTCACGGCCGAGATCGGCGTCATGAAAGTGCGCGAGGAAATCGACGCCCTCAATGTCATGGGATTGGCTCCGGTGCCGCTGCTGGTCCTGCCGCGGCTCGTGGGTCTCGTCATCACGTTGCCGCTGTTGACGTTCTACGCCGACATGATGGGTCTCGTCGGTGGAGCGATTGTCGTCAACGCCCTTCTCGGCTATGGGCCGACCCAGTACCTGGAACTCGCGCGTCACGCGGTCGACGGAAGCGATCTCTTCGTGGGCCTGTTCAAGGCCCCGATATTCGCGTTCATGATCGGCGTCATCGGCTGCATGCACGGACTGCGCGTCACCGGATCGGCAGAAAGCGTCGGGCGCGAGACGACGCGCTCCGTCGTCAAGGCGATCTTCGTCGTGATCGTGCTCGATGCGCTGTTCTCGATCCTCTTCGAGAAGGTCGGATTATGAAGGCCCCCCCAGGATGAGCGCGAACCGTACACCGCACGCCGAAGCCATCCTTTCCGCGCGGGGCATCGTCAACCGCTTCGGGAAGCAGCAGGTGCACGATCACGTGAGCCTGGACATCATGCGCGGCGAAATTCTCGGGATCGCCGGCGGCTCGGGATCCGGCAAATCGGTGTTGCTGAGGACGCTCGTCGGCCTGCATCGGCCAAATGCCGGAACGGTGACGCTGAACGGCAAGGCGATCGAGGCGGTCGCGCCGGTGGATCGCGCATCGCAGATCGGCGTCCTGTTTCAGCAGGGCGCCTTGTTTTCCTCGCTCTCGGTGGCCCAGAACATCATGCTGCCGATCCGCGAATACACCCGCTTGCCGCCGTCCGATCAGGAAATGATCGCGGCGATGAAGCTCGAACTGGCCGGCATGACCGCAGACTCGGGAGTCAAATTTCCATCCGAGCTCTCGGGCGGCATGGTCAAGCGCGCCGCGTTCGCGCGGGCGCTGGCGCTGGACCCGCAACTCCTCTTTCTCGACGAACCGACCTCGGACCTCGATCCGCTGACCGCGAGCGGCATCGACGCGATGATCGGCAAGCTCAATCAAAGCCTGGGCGTCACTTTCGTCATCGTCACCCATGACCTCACGACCCTGTTCACGCTCTGCAATCGCGTGGGCGTTCTGGTCGACCACAAGATTACCGTCGATACGCTGGACCATCTCCGACGATCCGACCATCCATGGATCCACGAATTTCTCCATGGACCGCGGGCGTTGGGGGCGATGGAAGCCCGGAGGCAAAGCCATGGAAACGGATAAGCGCTATTTCATCGAGGGCCTGTTCATCATCGGCTTTTCAGTCGCCGCCGCATTGTTCGCGGTCTGGCTCGTGAACACCGGCCATCGCGACGACGTGATCTACCGGATCCACTTCGCGGAATCGGTGAGTGGATTGGCACTGGGCGATCCCGTGAAGTTCCACGGTGTCGACGTCGGGAACGTCAAGGCGTTCGAACTCGATCCGGCCGACCCGCACTTGGTCCAGGTGGACGTCCAGTTGCGCAAGGAAACCCCGGTCAAGACCGATACCAAAGCCAGCCTGAAACTCAAGGGCATTACGGGCGTCGTGTTCGTCGAACTCAACGGCGGCAGCCCCGGCGCGCAACCCCTGCTCGCGGCGACGCCTGAGGGCCAGGTTCCGGAAATTCCCTACGAAAAGAGCAGCCTCGCCAACATCCTCGATCAATTGCCGAAGGTGATCGCAAAGTTCTCGTCACTCGAGGACAAGGCTACGAAAGTTGTGTCGGATGTCGCCGGCGTGACCAGCCAGATCAAGGAAAATCCTTCCGTGCTGTTGAAGGGACCGTCCAAGGACAAGGAAACCAACGCCACGACGAGCGACAAGGCCAAGCAGAAAGCGTCGGGTCCGCGCACTTCGGCGGGCGGTTCGTATTGACGACCGCATTGACAACAACTGCTCCTGCAGTTTTGCTGCGAACTGCAACAACGCGCGTCAAAACAACGACGTTCAGTGCGCGCGTTTACGGGTGGCAGCCGCCTTGCGCGCCTCCGCGCGAAGTCCGACGGGGCCTTTCGTCGCCACAGCTTTCATCGCGGCGGCATGCAGGCTGCCACGGCCACGCTTGATGGCGCTCTTGTGGGCCTGCTCGGCCAGCGCCGCATGCGATGCCGAGGACTTCGGCGCCTTCTTCAGCACGGAAAGCGCGACGCGCGCGCGCTTCGCCGACGTTTCACTGCTCGGCGCACGAGCCCGCTTCGCGCCGTCATGAGCGGCGGACTGGGTGCCCGGTTTCGGCGGCAGCGCAACGCCAGCCTTGCGCGCCTTCGACAAGCCGATGGCAATGGCTTGCTGCGGCGAGCGGGCGCCGTGCTTGCCTTCGCGAATGTGGTGGATTTCCTCGCGGACGAATTCACCGGCCTGCGTCGTGGGCGCCTTGCCCTGACGAGCGTCTCGTCTTGCGCGTTGGATAGTGATTTTATCCGGCATGATTGTCTCCTTGATCCGGCCGCGCTTTCGTTTTCCTCTTGCCGAAAAGATTGCGCAGCTCGGACTTGGCTCGCTCTAATATCCTGCGCCGGCCCGGACGGAGGTTGCGCCCCATCCGATTGACGTAGAAATTGAGCATCGACATCGCCGACTGGAAGGGCGTGCCCTTGCGGCGCCTACTGCGCTCCGCCGAGCGCTTCAGCGATTCCGCGATGACGCGCGGACTATGCTTCGTAAATACTCCGCTCTCGAGCGTCAGCGCATGACTATGTTCGGTCACATGCGTCGACCAGTATTGGCGGGCGAGCGCATCTGATCCCTTCCTTGCCACTTCAATGATGCGCCGGTTGCGAAATGGACTTGAGCGCATCACCGGCGGGCTTCGGCTCCTTCACGGCCATGTCGCCCAGCGAAACGATGCCGACCAGCCGCTTTTCGCGGTTCAGAACCGGCAGCCTTCGCACCTTCAGCGTGCTCATATTGCGCGCCACGTCGGCGACCGACTCGTCTTCGTACACGAACTTGACGTCCGTCGTCATCACCTCGCGCACTTTGCAACGGTCGGGGGCGAGCCCCCGCGCGACGGCGCGGATGGCGATGTCGCGGTCGCTCAACATGCCCACCAGCCGGTCATTTTCACCGACGGGCAGCAGGCCGAAGTCTTCCTTTTCCATCAGTTGGGCGGCCTTTTGCAGATCGTCGCCCGGCGACGCGATTCGAACGTCGCGTGTCATGATTTCACGCACCCGCATGATAGATACCTCCAATAATCAAACATGTCGTCACGGGCGATTCTCCGGTGGAACGCCTTACCGAGACCTGGTTTCCCACAATGCGATTGTCGCGCCCGTGGGGTCTTCCAGGATGCTGAAGGAGCCCATGTCCTTCACGGCGGTGACGTCCTTCTTCACTGTGGCGCCGAGCGACTTCGCCTTCTTCGTCGCCGCGGCGACGTCGTCGACCAGCACATAGGGCAGCCATGCCGACGCGGCTCCCGGCACCGGATTCGGGTTGGTCATCATGCCGCCGCCCGTGCCCTCTTCGCCGACTTTGATCAGCGTGTAGCTGCCTTCGTCCATCGGCATGTCCTCGAGCTTCCAGTTGAATAGATCGCCGTAGAAAGCCTTGGCCTTGGGAAGGTTGTTCGTGCTGAGTTCGACATGGACAAAAGGATTTGCCATAGCTTTTTTCTCCTTATCGGGGTTGAAGTGAAAACGGCGCCCTCCGGCGCCAGCATTGCGCGATCGACCAACGCCTACCGCCGAATCGTCGTCTCGAGAGCGTTTTCGCGCTCCGGATCCGCCGTAAGCGGCAGGCCGGTCAGCGGATCGGCATGCATGCCATACAGCCTGCGCTCACGTTCCGCTTCGTCGGGGGTGGCTGGCGCGGCGGAAGCGTTCCATCCGGCCCAGCCGCTGTCGCGCCAGTGCGAAATGCGCAGATCGATCTCGCGGGCGCCGCGATCGGCTGCGACATCGCCGCGATCCGCGGCGAATGGCACATCGGGGCGGACCGTCACGGGCGCCTGCTCGCGCCACATTGATTCCAACTCGCGTGCGGCGCGCTGCGGCGAAAACTCGCCTTCCATCAGGGCCCCGATCAGCCCGCCCACCAGGGCACCCGCACCGGCACCCGTCAGGGCTGTCACCATCGGGCTCACCGCGACCAGCGGGCCAACGACGGGAATGCTGAAGCCAAGGAGGCTCGCGGCGAAACCGGCGATACCGCCGACCAAGCCGCCCGTTACCGCGCTCCTCTCGGTGAGCGTCGCAACTTCATCGACTGCGCTATGCGGCAGCGCGATTTGCGTGCTCAAGATCGTAGCCCTCGCGCCGCGCGTCGAATTCCTCGATCAGCGCAATCAACTCGTCGAAACGCCGTCCTGCCGGCGTATCGGGATCGGCGAGCAGCAACTGCTCGAGCTCGTCGATGGCCGCCGCGTATTCGACATCGTCATGCAAGGCTTCCGGATCAAAAAGATGGCTCATTCCCGTCTCCTTTCTGCTGCGCGCGGTAGAAGTTGGCGACTGTTATTGGTGAAATGGATTGAGGACGCTATTGCGGTGGTCACCGATCGAATAGCCCTGCGCCGATTGCGACGAGCGAGCGCCCTGTGCGGGTTTGCGCGACGTCGCCGTCATGAAAATCTTCGCGACCACCGCCAGGACGAGCAGTCCGAACGAGCCGTACAGGAGGTAGATTGCCCAGTCCTGCGACGGCATGTAGTCCATGAGCCAGTCGAGGTTGAGGCCCGCAGCAAACGCCGGCGTAACCGACGACAGCACGATCAGCGCGCCGGCGCCGATTTTGGCGGCGCGGCGGAAGTTCGGTTCGCGTCTATGCATGATCAACCCTCTATTGGACGCTGATGATGGGTTTCAATTTAGGCGGGCCGGGCGGGCGCGGACATCGGCCGGCCTGTTATTCGTTTGTCCGCCGCTGTCCCACAGAGGCGACGGCCGCCGGATCCATTCCTACAAGCTTGCTGCGTGCCGTGCGAAGGCTTTGCTTCACGGCGCCGAATTCGCGCCAGGGATCCTTGCCTCCCTTGACTCTTGCGGGCACTTTGCGCACATTGAAGTGGTCGAACCGTACGTCCTTCGCCAGCTCGTCCCACTCGATCGGTGTCGCGACCGGTGCGTTCGCCCGTGCGCGTACCGAGTAAGGTGCAACGGCGGTCGCGCTCTCCGCATTGCGTAAATAGTCGATGAAAATCTTGCCCGCGCGGCGCGATTTTGAAAGGACCGCGGTAAAGCGATCGGGAAACGAGCGCGCCATGAATTCCGCTACCGCCTTGGCGAAATCCTTGGCCTCGGTCCAGGTTTGGTCCGCGCGGATCGGGACCACGACGTGCAAGCCCTTGCCGCCCGTCGTCTTGAGGAATCCCTGCAGTTCGAGCCGTTGAAGCAGAGTGCGCAACAGGCGCGCCGCGGCCGCCAGCTCCGCCCAGGCAACGCTGTCGTCCGGATCGAAGTCGAAGATCACGCGATCGGGACGATTGAGGCGCGGGCGACGCGACGCCCATGGATGGAGTTCGACCACCCCCCACTGCACGAGCGCCACCAGCGCCTCTGCGGAATTGGCGCCCATGTACAGGGCCGTGCCATCGCCTTCGGGGACTTCGATCCGGGACACCGCGGCGGCGACGCTCGGATCGGCGTGCCGCTGATAGAAGCACTGCCCGGCCCAGCCATCGGGGCAACGCACGAGCGTCAGCGGCCGGTCGGTCAAGTGCGGCAGGATCCACGGCGCCATCGTTTCGACATAGCGTGCGAGATCGCGTTTGGTGATTCCCGCTTCCGGAAAGTAAAGCTTGTCCGGTCGCGTCAACATCACGCCGGCAATCTTGTCTGCCGGAGCCTTGCCGGTCTTCGTTGCCGTTGCGCCGGAAGCCGCGGTGCGCGATTTCTGCACTGTGATAGAGCTCTTCACTGAGGGGCCTTCACTTTGGAATCGCCCAGCCTCGCGAATCCGCTACGCGCGTTTGCGCTTTGCAGGCGCCTTGCCGCCCGGCGCGACGGCGGCGTTGCGCGCCGGCAGTCGTTTCCCGCTCGCGCCCTTGGCAAGGCTCTCCTTCAACAGTTGGGCCAGGTCGATGACCTGCGCGGAATGCGGTTCGCTCTCCGCGGCTTTGTCGCGCGTCGTGATCTCCTTCGTCTGGCCCTTCTTGATCTTCTCGCGGACGCGCGCCATGAGATCGCTGTGGTAGGTATCCTTGAAAGCGGCCGGGTTCCAATGCTCGGTCATGTCGTCCACCAGGTGCGCGGCGAGATCGATTTCCTTTTGCGTGACACCCGCGCCCTTCAGGCCCTCCGCGGGCAATTCGAGACCCGTGGCTTGACGCAATTCGTCGGCGTAGCGAAGTGTGATGAGCATCAGCGCGCGGCCCTGCACGACAACCGCCGCAAGATGCTGGGTCGTGCGGATCACCACCTGTGCAACGGCAATCCTCGCTGTTTTTCGCAGCGTCTCGCGCAACAGCGCGTAGACCTTTTGTCCGCGCGCGCCCGGTGCAAGGTAATAGGGGGACTCGAAGAATTCGACGGGGATTTCTCCCTCCGGAACGAAAGCCTTGATGTCGATCGTCTGCGTTGCCTTGACGTTGGCGCGCCGGAAGTCCTCGTCGGTCAGCACGACGTACTTGTCCTTGTCGTATTCGAAGCCCTTGACGATGTCGGCCCATTCGACTTCCTTGCCAGTCTTCTTGTTGAACCGCTTGTAGCCGACGGGCGACAGGTCGCGCTTGTCGAGCATCGAGAACTCGAAGCCCTTGCGATCCTCGGCGGAGTGGAGCTCCACCGGGATGTGCACCAGGCCGAAGCTGATCGCACCTTTCCACAGCGCGCGGCCCATGTCTGAAAAACCTCCATGTTCAGGATCGTCGGCAAAGTATCGGCGAAGCGGCGCGGTCGGGACATCGGCCCCACGATCGTTCGCGTGTCGGCAAACTCCGACAGTCGATGAGCCGTAGGCGCGTTCCTACATGACCTTCCGCAAATGGCGGACAACCTTTGGCGCTGCCATTTTTCATACTCTTCAGATGATGGGGCCGCGTCCCCCTTTCCCCTGACCCCGTCATGGATATTGCCGGCCCCGGATGTCATCCATCGGACAAGGAACCCCATCGCGGGAACAATGGGGCTTTGCCTTCACTCGAACCAGCGCCCACCGGACAAACCAGCCGGGCGTGAAATTAAAGGCCGATCGAATGAACCGTATGCTTGGAATTTCCATCGCTGCGATCATGTTGGTAGCGGGATCGTGGGCAATCCGGCGCTGGTCGAAATGGCGGGGCGAAGGTGCCGGCCCTCTGCCGCACGAGCGGCTCGAATCGTGGGAAAACGAGGGCGGCGCGATCCCGCAATGAATATCCAGATGCTCGATCGGCATATCGGGAATCGTTGAGGGACGGTGGCGCATTGCGTATAGTTGATCTCCCTGCCCGCGCCCTGAGTCAGGATTGGCCCGTGAAATCGGTGCTTCCGCTCAAAGTCGTCGTGCCGCTCGTCCTCGGCATCATTGCGTCGCTGGCCGTTGCCGTTTACTCCGAGCTTGGCTACCGTCGCCTCGAGTCCGCCAACCGCCAGATGTCGCTGGCGCTGGAAATGCAGGCGTCGCTGAATGCAACGCTGGCGCTGATTACGGACGCGGAGACCGGCGAGCGCGGCTACCTGCTCACGGGCCAGGAAGAATATCTCGCGCCCTATAGAGCCGCCATTCCCAAGATCGACAGCGAATTCAACAAGCTGCGCGAAATGCTCGTTTCCGGCGGGACCGCGGCGCAACGCGACAGCGTGGGGCGGCTCAATAATCTCGTCGGCAAGAAGCTCGGTGAAATGGAGGGTGCGATCGAGCTCTACCGAAAAGAGGGCGCCGCGGGTGCGCAGGCGCTGGTGAATACCGGCGTCGGCAGGCGCACGATGGACGACATTCGCGCCGAAGTCGACGGAATCGCGGCAACGCATCGCAATCAGGTCGACGACGCCTCCACCCGGTGGACGAAGGACGTCTCATTTGCCCGTCTCGGCATGCAGATCGTGACGGCCGTGACCATTGCGCTGTTCCTGGTCGTATGGCTTCTCGCGCGCCGCGACGCCGAGCAGCGCGAAGCGCGCCGCCTCGGGGTCCAGCGCGACAAGCAGCGTCTCGAAACGCTGGTCGAGGAACGAACCGCGGCGCTGTCCGAGCTTTCGACTCACCTGCAGGACGTACGCGAGGAAGAGAAAGCGAAACTCGCGCGGGACATTCACGACGAGCTGGGCGGCATGCTGGTCAGCGTCAAGATGGACGTCGCCTGGGCCGAGCGGCATATCAAGCAACACGACAAAGAAGCCGCCGAGAAGCTCGCGCGTGCACTGCAGATGCTGGACGAGAGCGTGCAGCTCAAACGTCGCATCATCGAGGATCTCCGGCCGACGCTGCTCGACAATCTCGGCCTTTCCGCGGCGCTGGATTGGCAGATGCACGAGGTCTGCGATCGCGCCGACCTCAAGTTCACGATCACGACGCCGCCGGACGACAGCGGAATCGTGCCTGGCGTATCGATCGCGCTCTACCGGATCCTGCAGGAGGCGCTGACCAATATCGTGAAATATGCCAAGGCGAGGCAAGTAAACGTCGAGCTCGCGCTGACTGCGGATTCCGTCAAGCTGCTGATCGAGGATGACGGCGTCGGGATTCCCGACGACGCGCAGAACAATCTCCTTTCGCACGGAATCACCGGCATGCGCCAGCGGGTGCGTGCGCTCCACGGCCAGTTTTCGATCGCCCGGCGGGGCAAGGGCGGAACGGCCATCAAGGTTGCCATTCCGATCGAGCCGGTGACGGAACCGATCCCCGAGCCGTCTGAGGCCGTCGCCGCGCCGACTCGCACCGCCGCGTGAGCCTGGCTACATGAGGTGGGTCGGGCTGCGTATCGCTTTCCGGCGACATCGTCAAAGAGACAGCAGACGCTCGAAGAATGCGCGATAGCGGCGCAGGGCAACGCGTAAATCCTCCGTAGACGCCTTGTCCGTTGGGTTTTCCTGACCTTCGAGCTTTGCGCGCTCACCGGAAAACGAATCAGCCAGGCTCTTCAGCACCTCGGCAACGAGCTCATCCCCGTGCCGTACGGCTTGTCCCGGGTCATCGACAAAACTGCCCTGGACGGCCGACCACCGCGAACGGAAATCATCGGCCACCGCTGCGGGAAAGAGGGGCGCGAGAGCCTCGCCTTCTTTCGTCACGGCGACGATCCTGCCTGGGGTCTCCGTGTTTGCGCTCTGCGGTGTTTCGCGATGGCGACTGACCTCCGGCTGGTCCGTCGGCATCTGCATCTGCGTCACGGCCGAATCCGCCGTAGCGGGATCTCTCTCCTGAAGTTCGGTATTCATCACTTGGCCTCCATCTGCGCTGGCCGAGCGGCTTCGCGCTTCGCTTCCCTTACTTCGAGCAGTTCGTTGAAAAGGACGCGGTAATGCACGACGGCCTGCCGCAGCTCCTCGGTGTCGGCCTCGCCACGCCCGTCGCGCACGACGATGGCCTGCGCTGCCCGGTAATGGTCCACGACAACGGCGTGGTCGACCGAGAGGTCGGCTGCCCGGCGCTCAAAATTACCCATCGGGTAGCCGCGCTTCAGCATCAACTCACGAACCAGCTTGTCCGCCTCGAAGACCACCCCTTTGGGGTTGTCGACGAATCTTGCCTGCAGCGCGTCCCACGCTTCGTGGAACCGGGCGGCGTCGGACAGCGACAAAGGCAGGATGTGGAAGCGCTCGACGCGTTTTTCGCGCGCCTTGAGATCGGCCTCGGCTTTGGTCTGGCTCCCGAGTTCCTTCACCGTTCGGCCGTACTCCTGGCCGAACCGCTGCTGGAGCCTTTGCGACTGCCGCTTCCGGAAAAAGAACCATGCCGTCAATCCAATCAATACAAGGATCACAGCACCTGCAAACACGAGCCATGATTGAGTGTCCATTTGGATCCCTTTCGGTGGAATACGGTTTCTAACGTGCCCGGTGCAGCCGCGGCTGAAAACCGGAGGGCGCCTGATTTTTGCGTAGGACGCGCCGGACACTACACCGTCGATACGGCCAGGTCGGTATCCACCGGTTCCGCGAAGCCGTTCAACAAATCGTCTTCGGCGGTGATTGCGATCTGCGGAATTCCCGGAGTCACGGGCCCGAAGATCGTGGCGAACGACACGTCGGCGGCGTCACGCCCGGTGCCGATGCGCAGCAACCCTGTAATCGGCGAGATACCGGAGGGATCGAACAGATACCAACCGCCGCCGACGAAGATTTCGACATAGGCGTGGAAATCGGGAGGGCCGAGCGCCGGATCGGACCCGTAATCGACCCCGGTCACGAACCGCGCCGGATAATTGAGCGCCCTGCAATAACTGATCATCGTGTGCGCAAAATCGCGGCAGACGCCGACGCCGTCGCGGAGCGTCTCGATGACCGACGTGCTCCCGCGCGACGTGCCGACCTGGAATTTGAGTCTCTGTCGCACCCAGTCGCGCACCTCGCGCAACTGACCGTAGCCTCGTGGAACGGACCCGAAGGTATCCCAGGCGTGCTGTTGCACCAGGTCGGCCTGGCAATAGCGGCTGGGGTAGAGAAACTTCAGGGTTTCGACGGGCAGTCGCGAAGGCAATTCGGCGACGATGTCGGCAGGCTTCACAATCCGATGCGAAATTTCGACAAGGGCGGCATAGCGGACCTCGACGTTGCCGGAGATAACGTCGAACGCCGCGACGCGGTTTCCGGTCTCGGGATCCTCGTCGAGCACGACAGCCTGCGGAGGCGCCGTCTCGAAGACTTCCTCGACAACGCGCTGTTGCGGCGTCCGGGCAGCGTGGACATTCAGCAGGAATCCGGAGGGACCCGAGACGCCGAACTGAAGCAGAACGCTGTAGCGAAGGCGGACACGACTGCCTGAGACGTCCCCCATCGGCGCGCGAGATATCTCGGCGCCGGTGGGCGTCATTGCGGTGACCCTGCCGTGCGCGGCTTCCGCGCGGCGAGCTCGATTATCGGCAACCCGTCAAGGGCCGCGCCTGAGCAGCCCGGCGATAAGCGACACGACAAAGAGGATGAGAAAAATGAAGAAGAGGATCTTTGCGATTTCAGCCGCGCCTGCGGCAATTCCGCCAAATCCGAACAATGCGGCGATGATCGCGACGACAAAGAAGACTAGGGCATAGTGGAGCATGGGGCACCTCGGATCTACATTACGGGGTTCAAGTCAGCGCCGATCCTGCCATGGGCTCGCCTTGATCTTCGGGCGGAGCAATGCTGCAACTTCCGACCGCTCTGTTTCCACCGCTGCGACGGGTGCGGCGTGTGTCGCGTCCTCGGTGCGCCTCGATGTGACGAGTTTCCCCATCGTCTCATCGTGCCCACCCGATGGGCCATCGTCGCCGCGAACATTCCGTTCGGCTTTCATGACGATTCCTTTTCCATGCGTATCGATTCGACACAAGCCTGATCGCTCAAGGGCGCACTATGCGCGGGCCGGCGGGAAAGACCGATCGGCGCTATGCCGATTGCACTGTCGCAGCGCGTCCTACATCCGGACAGAAAGAGGCCGGGGCTCCTGGAGGACCCCGGCCTTGGAATTCCGGCCCCTGGAAGCGGTCGCTTCCCGGAGGGACCGGCGGGGAGCCGTTTAGCTCTTGCCGTAGCGCATCTTGGCGTCGCGCACGCAGGTGTCTTTCTCGGAGCCTGCCAGCGCGTCACACTTTTCGATGGCTACCTTGTATTGGGCGTCACGTTTGTCGGCGCTCGCGTCGCGGCGCGCGTCGGCGGTTTTGTCCGCTGATTCCTTGTTCGCATCGGCGGCCACGCGATCCACCTTGGCGTCGGCGGTGGCCTTCACATGCGCGGCCTGCGCTTCCTTCACGCACACATCCTTGGCGTTTCCCGTCAGGTCGTCGCACCGTTCCTTGGCGACCGCGAAAGTGGCCTCTGCACGGGCGACGCGGGCTTCCTCGCGTGCCTTCGGCGTATTCTGGAACAGGGCTTCGGCATCGGCCTTGGTGACCTTCTCCTTGCCCTTGGCTTCTTCGACGCAGATGTCCTTGGCGTTGCCGGACATTCCGTCACAGGCGACGATGTCCACCTTGTATTGCGATTCCGCATTCTTGACGGCGAGGTCGCGCGCCTCCTTGTTGATGGCCTGCGCGCCCGCGCCCCCCGCCAGGCAGAGGCCGGCGGCAGCCAGCATCGCCAATGCAAGTTTCGATGCGTTCATATCCCGGATCGTCACTGGTACTTGGGCAGGTCGTCGTCGCGGATCTTGCTGCCCCAGCGGTCTACCTCTTGTTCCGCCGCGTCCTTGTCAACGCCGTAGATTTCGGAGACCTTGCCCGACAACTCGTCGCGCCTGCCTTCGATTCCATCGATGTCGTCATCCGAAAGCTTTTCCCATTGCAGCTTGATCTTCTCGGTCAGCTGCTTCCAATTTTCCTGGATGCGATCCCAGTCCATGAATGACTCCTTCGCTGCACAAAAGCACACGACAATTAGATGCACATTGCATGCCTGTGGTTGCGTGAAGCGAATCAATGGGTTGCGAACCGAAGAGGCTGCGACAGCGCAGTGTCTACAACGAGAAAAGGCGAACTTGCGCCCGACGTAGGACACGCCCTACGCCACTTTTCGTCATTCGGGAAAGGTCTCACGCACCGAGCATTTCGCTGACCGGCCGCATGCCGTCCACGCGATCCGCGACGCTTTTGAGCACCGCGAGGATCGGCATGCCGAGGAGGAGGCCCCAGCCACCCCACAGCCAGCCGAAGAACAGCACGCCGATGAAAACGGCCACGGGATTCATCCGTGCGGCGCGGCCTTGCAACCACGTCGCGAATCCCGCACTGATCGATTCGACCACACACACGACGACGGCGAACGCGAGCAGAGCCTCTCCCAGGCTCCCGAATTGGACGAGCGACGCGACGCCCACCCCTGCTGCCGCCACCAAAGTCCCTGCGTACGGAATGAAATGCAGCACGCCGGTGACGGCACCCCACATGCCAGCGTTGGGAACGCGCAGCACCGCGAGCGCAGCCCAGGTCAGAAGCGCGATCAGCACGTTCGAAGCCAGCAGCGTCATCATGTATCGCTGAATCTGGCCATCGATCTCGTTCAGCAACTCGACAGTGACACGGCGTCGCGCAAGCGACTCGCCGGCGAGCCTCGCGACCTTGCGGCGAAACGTGTCTCCGGAGGCAAGCAGGAAGTAGGAGAGCAGGAGTGCCAGAAAAATCTGCGCAATGACGGTCAGCACGTTGCCGGATTGCTCCGCGATCAGCGACTGGACCTGCGTCGTCAGGGCCGTACTGGGCGGGTCGACGGCGGGCGGCTTCCCTGTCGCCGCCGCGGCTGCGCGATCGAGCTCCGCCGCAGCCGCCTTCACGTTGCTCATCGGGCCAGGCGCCCCCCGTGCCGCCTCCGTCGCGACGTTTCGCAGCTTGCGCGCAGCCACCGGCAGCTTGGCCATGGCGTCATTGACGTCATCGCGAATGGCGTAGACAGACGCCCCGACGATTGCGACGAGCACCGTGATGACGATCGTGGCGCCGGCAATTCTGCGGACGTGCAGACGCTCGAGCGTCGACACCAGAGGACGCAGCGTATAACTGAGCAGGATTCCGGCGACAACCGGCACAAGAAACGTCTGCGCGACGCGCGCCGCGGCTATCACCGCAATGACCGCAAGGACGATGACCGCGATTTCGATCGCGGTCGGCGGCACAACGGCCGCCGTGGCGCCTCGCGGTTCCGCGGGCACGTTGCGGAGCGATGTTCCGCCGCTGTCCCGTACTTTGGGCGCAGCTCTAATAATTCTTCGCCTTCTCGGCCGCCTTTTCGACCGCCGCGCCGGTGGCCTTGACGTCCTTGCCGGCGCCCTCGATCGTGTTGCACCCCGCGGTCATGACGACCATGGCCGCGAGCAGGCCCAACGTTATCGCTTTCATTGACTCCCCTCTTGTGGGTCTTCGAAGACGCGCCGACTGGCGAGCGCGCAGCCCAACCTCGTATGTGCGACCGCCGACTTGGGGCGGCGGCCCGATCGCGGTCAGTGCGACACTTGCGGCTCGCCGTCGGCGAGTTCGGCCAGCACTTCCCGCACGCGATGAAATTCGCGCGACTTGTCGAAGAAGAAATCGGCCCCGAGCATCAGGCTGCGTTCCTTGTACTGCGGAAACGCAAAATTGGTGAAGACGATGACCTTGGCCTCCGCCGGGCGGTTGCCTTGGGCAATCGCCTTGAGCACGCCCAGCCCCGTTCCCTTCTTGAGCTGCAGGTCCAGGATCGTCGCGTCCCAGCCGCCTTGGCGCAGCAGCGATACGGCCTCCGCCTCGGTTTCCGCCTGGCCGACGATCTCCAGCCTGGGGATCTCGGCAAGCGTCTCCGCGAGACGGGCACGAATCATCGCCGAATCCTCGACGATCACAATGCGCAATTTCCCTCCCTCCACAAGCGGTGTCCTACCTGGATTCGCGGAACGACGATTTTCGACCAGCGAGATATTCATAGATCATCCGAGTCCGGCATGCAGATGCAGTTTCACGGACCGACACTAAAAGCGCTATCGCCGGCATGCTCATATGCCTACCGGCGTTTGTCCGACATTCATCGCACCGTCCCCTCTTTCCGGCACTCGTTGGCTTTGGATCAATCGATCAACCCGTTCTTTATCGCGTAGTACGTGAGGTCGGCGTTCGACTTCATTCCCATCTTTTCCAGGACCCGGGTGCGGTACGTGCTCACGGTCTTGACCGATAGATGGAGTTCGTCGGCGATCTTCGATACCGCGGCGCCACCGGCCAACTTGCAGAAAATCTGGAATTCGCGTTGCGACAGTTCGCCGTGCAACGGCCGGTCCGAATCGCCCGTCACGCCGTCCGCGAGGATCTGCGCCAGCGCCGGGCTGACAAATTTGCGTCCGCATACCACGGTGCGGATCGCGCCCACGAGCTGGCTGGACGCCGCCTCCTTATTGAGGTACCCCGCAGCGCCCGCGCGCAGAAGATTCACCGCGTACTGGTCTTCGGCATAGCCCGAAAGCATGAGGATCGGCAACTCCGGGCGCGCCTGCTTCACCGTTTTCAGCGTGTCGATGCCGTTCTTGTCGGGCATCGAAATGTCCAGCAGCACGACATCGAACTCGTTGCCGCGGACTAAGGCGATGGCCTCGTTGCCGGTCGCCGCCTCGCCGGCCACCTCCATGTCGGGCTGATCGGCGATGAATTGCTTCAACCCCGCCCGGACTATGGCGTGGTCGTCCGCAATGAGGATCCGGATCATGGGTGACGGACCTTTCCCGCGTGGCGGAACGACGAAAATTCTACCAGTTTCATGAAGTGGCGAGCGTCGCGGCCCCGGATTGGTACTCGGTCAACCGGTTGTACAGCGTCTTGAGGCTGACGCCCAGCATTTCGGCGCATCGCCGTTTGTTGCCATCGCAAAGGTCGAGCGTGGCGTAAATCACCTGCCGTTCGATTTCCGCGAGAGCGGTGCCCACCGGCAGTCGCAGCACGTTCCCGACCGGCTCGGCACAGGCAAGACCGGAGAAATCCAGCTCGACCTGCCGGTCGGACATGATGTAGGCGCGCTGAACGGCATTCTTGAGCTCGCGCACGTTGCCCGGCCAGCGGTGGGTCCGGATCGTCACGATCGCCTGCCGCGAAAATGCTTTGTCGGTTCCGCCCGTCTCGTTCAATTGCCGCAGGAAGTGCTCCGCCAGCAACTCCGCATCCCCTTCGCGCTCGCGTAACGCCGGCAGCGTGATCGGAAATACCGCGAGCCGGTACATAAGGTCCTCGCGCAGCAGTCCATCCTGTACCGCCTGGCGCGGATCGCGATTGGTGGCGGCAAGAACGCGCACGCGCGTGTGCAGGTCCACTTCACCGCCGACGCGTGTGTAGCGGCCGGTCTCGAGGACGTTCAGCAGCCGCACCTGCATTTCCAACGCCATCTCGGTGACTTCGTCTAAGAACAACGTGCCGCCATCCGCGCGTTCGAAACACCCGCGATGCATCCGCGCCGCGCCGGTGAAGGCGCCCTTTTCATATCCGAAGAGTTCGGCTTCGATGAGATTGCCGGGAATCGCGCCACAGTTGACGGCGATGAACGGAGCGCCGGCCCGCTCGCTGCGATCGTGGATCGTGCGCGCGACCAGCTCCTTGCCGCTTCCGGATTCGCCGGTAATGAGCACCGTCGCGGATGTCGGCGCGACCTTGTCGATGCGGCCGTACACGTCCAGCATCGCCGACGAGCCGCCGAAGAGATGGCCGAATCGACCCATGGCAGGCTCCGAGGCCGCGCGCGTCGCGGCGATGAGCGGCAGGCTAACGATGTTGGCCGGGGATTCGTCGGTCAGCATGGAAGTATTCGAGGAGGAGGGCAGATGCGCCATCGTAGGCACAGGGGCCGGCGCGGCGCATAGGTGAGCGCCGGAAAGCCCTGTGGGAGGTGTCCTACACGCAATCGCCGGCGGCCCGGCCGGTCGGAACGGCTTTCGAGTCAAGAAGACAGGGAGTGGCCTCTCGACCCTCCCCGTCCGACGACAAAGGTCAAGGCACGAGCAGCATGCTGCAATTGCCCGGCTCGGAGGGAGTCTGCGAGATCGCCCCGCCCTTGGGGATGCACTGGCTCGGAGGCAACGGCGCATTGGTCTCGACGTGATCGACGAGGACATCGAACGCCTTCTGCGCGTGCGGCTGGATCACGACGAGTTGCGGGAAAGGAACGACGTAGGACTCGATGTGATTTCCGTTCTGCACCTCATAGAGCCGGTATTGCGCACTGCGCTCGTCGTTGTTGCCCTTGCGCGATGCATTGACCGCGGCCTCATAGGCGCGCGCCTGATGCTGGATCACGAGCAGGGCATCCATCGTGCCCGCGACCGTGACCAGCGGCTTCTTGATCTTGCCGGTGGTCTCCACCGCGGCAACGCTGTCGAACACGCCCGGGATGTTCAAACGCGACAGATAGTCGTAGTTGCCGAGCCCGGCGGTGTAGGTCGGATACGTTGGGTCGAAGCGCTCCTGCCACTGGCACGCGGTCACCTCCCAGAACTGCGCGTTGTAGCGCCCCCACAGCGAATCGGTGCCATTGACGATATCGGGCGGATATCCGGCCGCGAGAATGTTCTGCGCCGCCGCGCTGGCGGGATTGAATCCGGAAGCCACGTAATCCGGGAAGTTCTTGATCGCGGGAGGCAGGTCGATCAGGATGTTGGGCCCGTTGGGGTCGACGAACGTCCCTTCCCAGTCCACGCCTCCATCGAAGAGATCCGGCGCCACTTCCATGGCCCGCCGAACCTGGTAGCCGCCGTTGGACGTGCCCACCGCATAGGTCCGGCGAGGAAAGTGGTTGTAATTCACCTTGATCGCCTGTTGCGCCAGCTTGGCGGTGAGCAGCATGTATTGGGTCCACTGCGTGAAGGGCTTCGGCGGATCGTTGTCGTAGAAGTGGACCCAGATACGTGAGAGTGCACTCAGAGGATCCGGATTCAGCCGGCACGACAAGGGATCGCTCGTTGGTTGCGGGACCGAGTTGAGCGACGCGAAGTACAGGTTCAGCACGCCCTTGTTCTGCGAGGCATACGCGTATCCCTTGGGAAGAACGTAGTCGCTCCACGCATAGTCGCCGTTGTATTCGCTGCGCGTGCCGGACGCGCCTGCAACGACCAGCTTGCCGTTCCAGTCATCGGGAAAGCGCAGCACGAATCGCGCTTCCTTGGTGGGGTCGTCGGCGAACCAGCCTTCCACCTGGATTCCGGGTACAGCCGTCAACGTGGGGGTAGGGCCGTTGGAAATGACACTGCGGTCGGTGATCGGCGTGAACCCGCCGGGGCCGGGAAGCGCCGAGCCGTCGGCGAACGTCAGTATGGAATTGTTGGAAGGTGTGGTGATTGCATTGTTGGTTCGCAGGTCGTCGCTGTGAAAACAGATGACGCCGACGGCCTTGTCCGCGAGGAATTGCTCGATCTCCGCGCAACCTGGGTTGGCCCATCCCGCGGCGGACCACAGCAAAAGGACCGGCGGGAGGCTCTGGAGCATTGCAGCTTTTTTCATGGCTTCGATTCTCCGATGAAGAGTTGTGTCGGTGTCGCGCGCTTTGGACTGACTGAAGCGGCGTTACGATACAAAGACGACGTGACGTCGGCGTGACAGGACCCGCCGAAGCGGGAATATTCGACTGCGCCCGCCAAAGAGAAGTTCGACATTGGCGAATCGTCGCCGAACGACAATCCGCAGCACCGTGTGAGGCGCAGTCCTACATGGCGTTCGGTGTCCGTCGGATTTCGCATCCTATGGCGAGGTCGCAGAATCCCTTCCGCGGCATGAGTTGCCGTGATCCCCAATCACCACTTACGACGAAGGAATCCAGATGAACACAGCCACTCTGCGGAAACTCGCGCTTTACGCCGCGCTTGCCCTGACGCCTGCATTGGTGTCGGCGCAAACGACGTCCGGTGACACGAAGGCCCCCGCCACAGGCGCGACGACTGCGCCCGCGACAGGCGGCGCAACCATGCCAGCGCCCGCCGCCGACAAGATGAAGACCGGCGATGACGCGGCGTATCAGAAGGAACTGTCCGCCTGCGACAGCAAGCCCGCCACGGAACGCGACGCGTGCAAGGCTGCGGCCGACCAGAAGTTCAACAAGAAGTCGGACAAGTCAGCGCCGACGACCGGAATGTCGGACAAGCCAGCAGCTCCGACGACCGGACAAGCGTCGGACAAAGCTCCGGCCAAGTCGACCTACTAGCCTTTCGAAGGGTTTCGGAATGACAGACGCCGCATCAACGTGCGGCGTCTCTCATTTCGTGCGTTCGACTGAATCGCGTCGCACGTGATGGTCGGGGTGAGAGGATTCGAACCTCCGACATCTTGCTCCCAAAGCAAGCGCGCTACCGGGCTGCGCTACACCCCGACTGAGTTTGCAATTATGCCATCAGCAGCCGCGCACCGCGAATTCGAAGAAAGTGAGCCCCCATGAGCGCCACCCGCAACGTCGCCGTGTTCGTTGGCAGCCTTCGCAAGGAAGCGTTCAGCCGCAGGACGGCCAACGCGCTGATTGCAGTAGCGCCGGCGACACTCAAGCTCGCGATCCACGAAATCGGGCAGCTCCCCCTCTACAACGCGGACTATGAGGCGGACCCGCCGGCCGTGGTGACCGAATTCAGGCAACGCCTTGCCGCGGCAGACGCCGTGCTGTTCGTCACGCCCGAGTACAACCGCGGGGTGCCCGGCGTGCTGAAGAACGCGATCGACGTTGGTTCGCGGCCGTATGGCAAGAGCGCGTGGGAGGGGAAGCCCGGCGCCGTCGTCAGCGTTTCACCGGGAGCGATCGGAGGCTTCGGCGCGAACCACGCGTTGCGGCAATCGCTGGTATTCCTCAACGTGCCGGCGATGCAGCAGCCCGAGGCGTACATCGGCGGCGCCGCCAAGCTGTTCGACGAGCAGGGCGCGCTGAAAGAGGAGTCGACCCGCGAATTCCTGCGCAAATTCCTGCAGGCATTCGAAGCGTGGATCGAGCGCAACGCGCGGCGTTGAATCTCAGTGCGCGAATTTGCGAATGACTGTGAGTGCCTCGTCGATCGCGCGGTCGCCGTCGCCCGACCTGACCGCGTGCTGCACGCAGCCGTGAAGGTGACCTTCGAGCAACTGTAGCGCCAGCGCGTCGAGCGCCGACTGCACGGCGCTGACCTGCGTCAGCACATCGATGCAGTAGCGATCGTCGTCGATCATCTTCGCGATGCCGCGCACCTGGCCCTCGATGCGGTTGAGGCGCTTGCCCAGCGCCGGCTTGTCCGTGCGCGCGACCAGCGGGTGCCGCGCACGCGAAGGTTTACGCGACGACGTCATAGCCCGCATCCTCGATCGCCGAGCGCAACGCGGGAAGGCCCGCGCGTCCGGGATCGTACGTCACCGTGGCCACACCTGGCGTGAGCGTCACGGCCACGTCGGCCACGCCCGGAATGGCCTTCAGCACACGGGTCACGCTGGCGACGCATCCACCGCAACTCATACCTTGTACATTGAGTGACACGGTTTCCATCCGGGTTTCCATCATCGTCTCCATTCCTTGAAATCAACCGGCGGCCGCCAGCGCCTGAGCAACAGCGCATTGACGACAACCGAAACCGAGCTCGCCGCCATCGCGGCGCCGGCGATGACCGGATTCAGGAGCCCCGCCGCCGCCAGCGGGATGCCCAGCACGTTGTAGGCGAACGCAAAGAAGAGGTTCTGGCGGATCTTGGCGAGGGTGGCGCGCGACAACAGGATCGCATCGACGACGGCATTCAGATCGTTGCGAATGAGCGTCACATCGGCGGCCTCCTTCGCGATGTCCGAGCCGGCGCCGATCGCAAAGCTCACGTCCGCCGACGCCAGCGCAGGCGCATCGTTCACGCCGTCGCCGACCATGCCTGTCACGACGCCCTTGGATTTGAGCGCGTGCACGGCGTCGGCCTTCGCCGAAGGCGGAACGCCCGCGCGAAAATCGGCGATTCCAACGGCCGCCGCGACCGCTTGCGCCGTCGCCGCGTTGTCACCGGTCAGCATGATCACGTGGATGCCGATGTCCTTCAGCCGCGCAACTGCCGACGCCGACGATGCGCGGACTTCGTCGGCAAGCGCGAGCACGCCAAGCGCGCGTCCGCCCGCCGCAACGCCGATCAGCGTCTTGCCGTCTCGCTGCAGCCACTCGTACGCGTCGTTCGGCACGGTGACACCGTTATCGGCCAGATAGTCGAGCGACCCGACGAGCGCCGGCGCCGTCGTGCCGGCGAGCGTTGCGCGCGCGCCTTTGCCGGGAACCGCCGCAAAGTCGGATACCGGAACGGGCTCGACCTTCGCCGTGCGTGCGGCCGCGCGCACAGCCTTGGCCAGGGGGTGCATCGATCCCTGCTCGATGCTCGCGGCCGTCCGCAGCACTTCTTCGCGATTGGCTCCCGCGAACGAAACGACCGCCGTCATCACCGGCCGCCCTTCCGTCAGCGTGCCGGTCTTGTCGACGATCAGCGATTGCAATCGCCCCGCCTGCTCCAGCGCGGAGGCATTGCGGATCAGAATCCCCGACTGCGCGCCGCGGCCGGTCCCCACCATGATCGCCGTGGGCGTGGCGAGGCCCAGCGCACAAGGACACGCGATGACGAGCACCGCGACCGCGTTGATCAGCGCGCCGGTCGCGTCCCCCGCAACCCATCGCGTCAGCACAAACGTCAACGCGGCGATCACGATGACGACCGGCACGAAAACTCCGGAGACCTTGTCGGCGAGGCGCTGGATCGGCGCCTTCGAGCCTTGGGCCTCCGCAACGAGGCGGACGATGCCGGCGAGAAGCGTGCCGCCACCCACGCCGGTAGCCTCGCACGTCAGCATGCCGTCCAGGTTCAACGTGCCCGCGAAGACCTTCGCCCCTGCAGCCTTCGCAACGGGGCGGCTCTCGCCGGTCAACATGCTTTCGTCGGCGCTCGATGCGCCGTCGCGCACGATGCCATCGACGGGAATGCTCTCGCCAGACCGGACGACGAAGCGGTCGCCGGCAACGACTTGCATCAACGCGACATCGGCGACGGCGCCGTCGCGAACGACGTGTGCAATGGAGGGCTGCAGCCGCAGCAGGCCTTCGAGCGCCGCCCCCGTTCCGGCCTTCGCCCGCGCTTCCAACAGCTTGCCGAGGAGCACAAGCGTGATCACCGCGGCGCCGGCCTCGAAATACACATGTTCGTGCAACCCGAGCGCCGTGACGGCGGCGCTGAAGGCCCAGGCCATCGTCGTGCCGAGTGCGATGAGGACATCCATGTTCGCGCCGCCGCCGCGCAGCGCGTGCCACGCGCCGACGTAGAACCGGCGGCCGACCCAGAATTGCACCGGTGTGGCAAGGATCAACTGCCACCACCGCGGAATGAGATCGGCGTGGGAAACGCTCAAGAGACCGCCGGACCAAAGCATCGGCGCCATCTGCGTCAGCAGCGGCACGGTCAGCACCGCGGAGATTACGAATTCCCGCTTCAGCGCCCGGTAGTCGCGCGCCCGGCGCTCCTTGTCTTTCGCACGCGCCTCGTCGGAATCGCGCCGCACGCTCGCGCCATACCCCGCGCGCGTGACCGCGGCGATCATCTGGTCGGGTGTTGTCGCGCCCGGGTCGAACCCGACCGCGGCCGTCTCCGTGGCAAAGTTGACCGTCGCGTGCACGCCGGGAACGCGGTTCAGCGTCTTCTCGATGCGCGCCGCGCATGCAGCGCACGTCATTCCCGTCAACGCAAGCTCGAGCCGCTCGCCCGCCCCATGGAGATCCGCCACCGTAAGTGACGGTGCGGAAGCAGTGGCATCCATCATTCGATGCTATACCTACCAGGGGTATACGTCAAGCCCGCTGCCGGCGGCAAAGGCGTCAGAAGGGAATCCGGCCGGCGAGCATGTCCTTGTACATCACCCAGTCACCGCAGAGGCTGTAGAGCGGGTACGTAAAGGTCGCGGGGCGATTGTGCTCGAAGAAGAAGTGGCCGAACCATGCAAAGCCGTAGCCCGCGACCGGGGCGGCCGCGAACCACCAGCCGCGGCCGGTGGCAATGCCCGCGACGAGGCAGCCCAGGACGAGCGATGTGCCGATGAAATGCAGCCGCCGGCACGTCCGGTTGGCGTGCTCCGTAAGATAGAACGGATAGAACTCGGCAAAGGTTGCGAAGCGCTGCTCCATGCTGCCGCCGGTCGTTTCAGGATTCGCGCTTCAGCTGCGGAAAGAGGATGACGTCGCGGATCGACGCCGAGTCGGTCAGCAGCATGACAATCCGGTCGATGCCGATGCCCTCGCCCGCCGTCGGCGGCAGTCCGTATTCCATCGCCCGCACGTAATCGGCGTCGAAGAACATCGCCTCCTCGTCGCCGGCCTCGCGCGCGCTCGCTTGCGCCTGGAACCGCGCCGCCTGGTCCTCGGGATCGTTCAGTTCCGAAAAGCCGTTGGCCATTTCGCGCCCGGTGATGAAGAGCTCGAAGCGGTCGGTGACGGCGGGGTCCGCGTCGTTCGCGCGCGCGAGCGGCGACACGTCGGTCAGGTACTGGACGATGTACGTCGGCTGGACGAGTTTGCCTTCGGTCGTCTCCTCGAAGAGTTTCAACTGCATGAGGCCCACGCCGTCCGTAGGCAGAACCGGAACCCCGAGCGGCACCAGCGCGGCCGCCAGGTAATCGCGATGGTCGAGCTCGGCCAACGCATATTGCGGGTTGTACCGGTGAATCGCCTGCGCCATCGTCAGACGGTCGAAAGGCTTGCCAAGGTCGATCATCGCACCCTGATATTGAATCGACGTCGTGCCCAGCACATTCTGCGCCACGTCGCGCAGCAACTCCTCGGTCAGGTCCATGAGGTACTGGTAGTCCCGGTACGCCTCGTAGAATTCGAGCATCGTGAATTCGGGATTGTGCCGCGTCGAGATGCCCTCGTTGCGGAAATTGCGGTTGATCTCGAAGACCTTCTCGAGCCCGCCGACGACGAGGCGCTTCAGGTAGAGTTCCGGCGCAATGCGCAGGTAGAGCTCCATGTCGAGCGCATTGTGGTGCGTGACGAACGGCCGCGCGGCGGCGCCGCCCGGGATCGGATGCATCATCGGCGTCTCGACCTCGAGATAGCCGCGGCGCACGAAAAACTCGCGGATCGCCTGCACGATCTGCGACCGCTTGACGAAGACGTCGCGCGCCTCCGCATTCGTGATGAGGTCGACGTAACGCTGGCGGTAGCGCTGCTCCTGGTCCGTCATGCCGTGGAACTTTTCCGGCAACGGCCGCAGCGCCTTGGCAAGCAGGCGGATTTGCGTCACCTTGACCGACAGCTCGCCAGTCCGCGTCTTGAAGAGCGGCCCTGCCGCGCCGACGATATCCCCCATGTCCCAGTGCTTGAAGGCATCGTGCGCGTCCGCGCCAATCGCGTCCGCGGTCACGTAGAGCTGGATGCGCCCCGACATGTCCTGGATCGTCGCGAAGCTCGCCTTGCCCATGACGCGCTTCAGCATCATCCGGCCCGCGACCGTCGCCTGGATGCCCAGCAGCTCCAGCTCCTCGTTGGCCTTGTCGCCGTATTTCGCGTGCAGGTCGGACGCCAGCGAATCGCGCCGGAAGTCGTTCGGATAGGCGTTGCCCTGCGCGCGCAGCGCGGCCAGCTTGCCGCGGCGCTCCGCGATGATCTGGTTCTCGTCCGGTTGTTGTTTTTCGGTCATATTGAAATCCTGGGATCTCGAGATTGTTCTATCTTTCCCTACACGCCTTGCTTGAGACTTGCGGCGATGAAGTCGTCGAGATCGCCATCGAGAATCGCCTGCGTGTTCCCGACCTCGTAGTTGGTGCGCAGATCCTTGATGCGCGACTGGTCGAGCACGTAGGAGCGGATCTGGTGGCCCCAGCCGATGTCGGTCTTGGAGTCCTCGAGCTTCTGCTGCTCGGCCCGGCGCTTTCGCAATTCGTGTTCGTAGAGTTTCGATTTGAGCATCGCCATCGCCTCGGCGCGGTTGCGGTGCTGCGAGCGGTCGTTCTGGCACTGCACGACGATATTCGTCGGCAGGTGCGTGATGCGCACCGCGGAATCGGTCTTGTTGACGTGCTGGCCGCCTGCCCCCGATGCGCGATAGGTGTCGATGCGCAGGTCGGCGGGGTTGATCTCGACGACGATCGAGTCGTCGACTTCCGGATAGACGAAGACGCTGGCGAACGACGTGTGCCGCCGCGCGTTCGAGTCGAACGGGCTCTTGCGCACGAGCCTGTGGACGCCAACCTCGGTGCGCAGGAAGCCGTACGCGTAATCGCCCTCGACCTTGATCGACGCACTCTTGATGCCGGCGACTTCGCCGTCGGACTCCTCGAGCACGTCGGTTCGATACCCTTTGCGCTCGCAGTAGCGCAGGTACATGCGCATCAGCATCGACGCCCAGTCCTGCGCTTCGGTGCCGCCGCTGCCTGCCTGGATGTCGATGAAGCAATTGGCGGGGTCCAGCGGGTGGCTGAACATCCGCCGGAATTCGAGATCGTCGACGACTTTGGCGATCTTCGCGACGTCGTCCTGCACCGAACGCACCGTCGCGTCATCACCCTCGGTGCGCGCAAGTCCGAACAGTTCCGCGCTGTCGGCCAGATCGGATTGCAGCCGCGTGAGAACGTCGACCACGCCTTCGAGCTGCTTTTTTTCCCGGCCGAGTTCCTGCGCGCGTTGCGGGTCGTCCCAGATCTTCGGGTCTTCCAGTTCCTTCGCTACCGCGCCCAGGCGCTCCGCCTTGACGTCGAAGTCAAAGATACCTCCGCAGTTCGCGCGTGCGCGTGGAAAGATCGGCGAGCGTATTGGCGACGGAATTGAGCTGCTCGGCTTCCATGGTGAATTCCTTTGGCGAAACAGGGAATTATACGCGACGGCTTGCGGTTCGGTCGTGCACGGTTCCCCGTTCGGCCCCGCCAAAGGCGCATCTGCACCTCAACAGCGCCGCGCGACATCGCTAGAATGGGAGCTTGGCGCCGTGCGGCTCAGAAGCCGCCGCGCCCCTTCCTTTCGCCGACCCTCCGGAGACACCATGGCGACTTATTTCGTCAACAAGGAACGCGTCGACATCTCGTCGAACGTCCCGTCGGACACGCCCCTCCTGTGGGTGCTGCGCGACAACCTGAACCTCACTGGCACCAAGTACGGCTGCGGCATGGCGCTGTGCGGCGCGTGCACGGTTCACATCGACGGCAAGCCGGTGCGCGCGTGCATGACTCCGCTGTCCGCGCTGAAGCCCGGCGTGGAGATCACGACGATCGAGGGCCTCAAGACGAAGGAAGGCCAGGCCGTGCAGGCCGCGTGGGAAAAGCTCGACGTCCCGCAGTGCGGCTATTGCCAATCCGGGCAGGTGATGGCCGCCGCCGCGCTTCTGGTGTCCAAGAAGAAGCCGACGGACGCCGACATCGATGCGGCGATGACCGGCAACATCTGCCGCTGCGCAGCGTACGTGCGCATCCGCGCCGCAATCAAGGAAGCGGCGCGCAGCCTGGCTTGACCCTCTTTCGTCAGGAGAATTCACGATGAATCCGATGCGCATGCGCTCTTTCAATGGCAGCGACGGCGGCACGATGTCCCGTCGCGCATTCCTCAAGACCTCCACCGCCGCGGGCGCGGGTCTCACGCTCGGCATCTGGTTTGCGACCGGCAGTGACGATGTGGACGCGCAGGCCGCCGCCCAAACATTCGCGCCTAACGCGTTCCTGCGGGTAGGTAAAGACAACACCGTCACCGTCATCGTCAAGCATTTGGAGATGGGGCAAGGCGTGTACACCGGGCTGCCCACGCTCGTCGCCGACGAGCTCGATGCCGCGTGGTCGCAAGTGCGCGTCGAGGGCGCGCCCGCCGATGCAAGCCTCTACTACAACACCATCTGGAAGGCCGCGTTCAACTTCGAGGGACAGGGCACCGGCGGTTCCACGGCGATGGCGAATTCGTACGACCAATATCGTCAGGCAGGCGCCACGGCGCGGGCGATGCTCGTTGCCGCCGCCGCGCAAAAATGGAACGTTCCTGCCGATTCGATTCAAGTGAAGAACGGTGTGGTCTCGCACGCCAGCGGCAAGAAGGCGACCTTCGGCGAGTTGGCCGATGCGGCCGCCCAGCAGGCCGTGCCGGCCTCCGTGAAACTGAAGGACGCCAAGGACTTCGTTTATATCGGCAAGCACGTCACGCGCACGGACTCGAAGGCGAAATCCAACGGTTCCGCGCGGTTCACGCAGGACGTCAAGCTGCCCGACATGCTCACCGCAGTCGTGGCCCATCCGCCGCGCTTCGGCCAGAAGGCGAAGGATTTCGACACCGACAGCGTCCAGGGGCTGCCGGGCATTCGCTTTGTCGTGGGGATCCCCAACGGCGTTGCCGTCGTCGCGACGAGCTTCTGGGCAGCGAAGAGGGGGCGGGACGCGTTGAAAGTCCAGTGGAGCGACGGCTCGGGATTCGCGCAATCGTCGTCCGACATCCTGGCCGATTACCGCAAGCTCGCCGCGACACCGGGCGCACCTGCGCGCGTCGACGGGGACGCTGCGAAGGCCATCGCCGGCGCGGCGAAGACACTCGATGCCAGCTACGAGTTCCCGTACCTCGCGCACGCGGCGATGGAGCCGATGAACTGCGTCGTCAAGCTGACGCAGAGCAGTTGCGAGATCTGGAACGGCGAGCAGTACCAGACGCCCGATGTTTTTGCCGTCTCCGCTTCGACCGGTTTGAAGCCCGAGCAGATCAAGCTCAACATGCTGTATGCGGGCGGCAGCTTCGGCCGGCGCGCCAGTTCGCAGTCGGACTACATCCTGGAAGCGGTGGCGATCGCCAAGGCGCTGGTCGTGAACGGCAAGCCGGGCATCCCGGTCAAGCTCGTATGGACGCGCGAGGACGACATGCGCGGCGGCTTCTATCGCCCCGCGTACGTGCATTCACTCAAGGCGGGCCTCGACGCGAACGGCAACATCGTCGGCTGGCAGCACCGCATCGTCGGCCAATCGATCAATTCCGGAACGGCGTTCGCCAGTGTTCTCGTCAAAGACGGCGTCGACGCGACCAGCGTCGAAGGGGCGGTCAATCTTCCGTATTCGATTCCGAACCTGGCCGTCGATCTGCATTCCCCGTCGTTGGGCGTTCCGGTGCTTTGGTGGCGGTCGGTGGGCTCGACACACAACGCGTATTCGACCGAGACCTTCATCGACGAACTTGCGGTAACCAGCGGGAAGGATCCGGTGGCTTTCCGCAAGGCAATGCTGACGGACAAGCCGCGCCATGTCGCCGTGCTCGAGCTCGCGGCCGAAAAGTCGGATTGGGGCAAGCCGCTCGCGCCCGGCAAGGCGGGCGAGAAGCGCGGCCGCGGTTTCGCGCTGCATGAGTCGTTCAACACGGTGGTCGCGCAGGTGGCGGAAGTGACGGTCGGCAAGGATGGCAAGTTCCGTGTCGACCGCGTCGTCTGCGCGGTTCACTGCGGAACTTCGGTGAATCCGGACATCGTCAAGGCCCAGATGGAAGGCGGCATCGGATTCGGCCTGTCCGCGGCGCTCTACGGCAAGATCACCCTCAAAGACGGCGTCGTCGAGCAGTCGAACTTCAACGACTATCCGGTGCTGCGGATCAACGAAATGCCGGCGATCGACGTTTACATCGTGCCGTCCACCGACCCGCCCACCGGGGTCGGCGAGCCCGCGGTGCCCGTCATCGCGCCGGCCGTGGCCAATGCACTGGCTGCGGCGGCTGGCAAGCGCGTCCACTCGCTGCCCCTGTCGCTCGCGTGATATAAGCATCCCGAGCGGCGCGCTGCCAGCAAGGGCAGCGGGGTGGACCCGGCATCAGAAGCCGCATCGGGAGAGAAATCGATGACACGAGCGATCGAAAAGCTGGCCTTGTTTGCGCTGGCCATGACCGCCGCGGCGGCGTACGCGGACCCGGGCGTGACGCCGACGACGATTCTTATTGGCGAATCGGCCGCGTTTTCCGGGCCTGCCCAGGCCTTGGGCAACGAGATGCGCGCCGGGGCGTTGGCTTATTTCCAGGCGGTCAACGCGGCGGGCGGCGTCAACGGCCGGAAGATCGAGCTGCGTTCGATTGACGACGGCTACGAGCCCGACCGCGCCGCAGCGAACACCAAAAAGCTGATCGACGACGGCGTGTTCCTGCTGTTCGGTTACGTCGGCACGCCGACGTCTAACGCCTCCAAGCCGATCTTCACCGCGGCGCGCGTGCCCTTCGTCGGGCCGTTCACCGGCGCCGAATCGCTGCGCAATCCGATCAATCGCTATATCTTCAACGTGCGCGCGAGCTACTTCGACGAAACGGAGAAAATCGTCGGCCAACTCGTCGGGCAGACGCTCGACCGCATCGCGGTTTTTTACCAGAACGACGACTACGGCAAGGCGGGCTTGCTGGGCGTCGAGCGCGCGATGCAAAGGCGCGACCTCAAGATCGTCGCGACGGGGACGGTCGAGCGCAATACCACCGACGTCACCGCCGCCGTGGCCGCGATCGGCAAGGCCGACCCGCAGGGGGTCGTGATGATCTCGGCGTACAAGTCGTGCGCGGCGTTCATCAAGGCGATGCGCGCGGCCGGCTACAACCCGCAGTTCATGAATGTCTCGTTCGTCGGCAGCAAGGCGCTCGCGTCCGAGGCCGGCCCGGCAGGCCGCGGCGTCGGCGTCACGCAAGTTGTTCCGTTTCCGTGGAACATCGCCACGCCGATCGTCAAGGAGTACCAGCAGTTGTACTCCGGCTCGACGAAAAAGGACGACTACTCGTTCTCCAGCCTCGAAGGCTTCATCGCGGCCAAGGTGCTGGTGGAGGGCTTGCGCCGCACCGGCGCCGACCTGACGCGCGAAAAGTTCATTACCGCAATGGAAAGCATGCGTGATGTCGACTTCGGAGGCTTCCTGGTCACTTTCACGCCGACCAGCCACAGCGGATCGCGGTTCGTCGAGCTGACCGTGATCGGCAAGGACGAGCGCTACCTGCGTTAAAGAAGGCGCGCGCCTTCGAAGTGTCATCACGAAAAAGTCGGCGATAATCGCGTTCGCGGGCTTGATTGTCCGCCGCCTTCGCATGTACACACCTGCCGGATTCGTCCCTCGACACGTCATGCCGGAATCTCCCGGCGCGAATGCGCTCGCGTTCGCGTATCGCGACGGAAAGATCCTGGTGCAAGGCAGCGAGGATGCTCCTTCGATTCCCTCGTTCGCGTCGCTCGTCGCAGCGGGACTGGCCGGAACACCGTTCTTTCTCGGAACGCTCGGCGACGACGGATGCCTTGCGCTGGCGCTGCCCGACGATGCGCCGGAACCCTCGGGAATGCGGTATGTCGGCCTGCGCTCGCTGTTCCTCAAGATCGACGAGCCGCTGCTGGCGTTGGCCGGACGCGCCTTCCAGGTCGTCGAATGGGATCGCACGCATCGCTATTGCGGGCGCTGCGGGACACCGACGCGCACGAAGGCCGACGAGCGCGCCAAGGAATGTCCGAAATGCGGCTACGTGGCCTACCCGCGCGTGTCGCCGGCGATGATGGCGCTGGTCACGCGTGGCCGCGAAATTCTTCTTGCGCGATCGCAACGGTTCGTGACGGGCGTGTACAGCGCGCTCGCGGGATTCGTCGAGCCGGGGGAGACGATCGAGGATTGCGTGCGCCGCGAGGTGCGCGAGGAAGTCGGCGTCGAAGTCGACGGCATCCGCTATTTCGCCAGCCAGTCCTGGGCGTTCCCGCATTCGCTGATGATTGCGTTCACTGCGGAATACGCGGGCGGAGAGATACGGCTGGAAGACGCCGAGATCGCCGACGCGCGCTGGTTTACGGTCGACGCCCTCCCGCCGTTGCCGCCGAACGTCTCGATTGCGCGCCGGCTGATCGATGCGACCGTGGCAAGGCTGCGGGGCTGACGGCCTCTGAGGCCGTCCACGGCTCGGGCGGGCTGCTAGAATCCACGCTTTGCCCCACGATCGCGCAGGACGCGTCGGGCTCCTACGTTCATTGCATGCGTCTTTCTCCCATTTTGTTCACCATGCTCGTGGCGCTGGCCTCGTCATCGGCCTTGGCGCAAGCGCCCGCGCCGGGGCCGCCGACGATCGATCCCCGAGAGCTGACCGAGGCCGCGCGCAAAGCCTACGCGCAGGGCCTGAAGGAGGCGAGAGGGCTGATCGCCAAAAAGAATTTCGCGGAGGCCCTCGTCGTGCTCGACAAGTTGTCGGCCGATCGGCCGCGCGAGCCGCAGGCGCGTTTCCTCAAAGGCGTCGCGCTCGCAGACTCGGGAAAGACGGACGAGGCGATCGCCGTGTACACAGCCTTGCTCGCCGATTTTCCGGAACTGCCCGAATCGCACAACAATCTCGCCGTCCTGTACGCGCAAAAAGGCAACTACGAGGGCGCGCGCGAGGAGCTCGTCACCGCGCTTCTCGCCGCGCCGGACTACGCCATCGCCTACGAAAACCTGGGCGACGTCTACGCCCGCCTGGCCGGAATGAATTACGAAAAGGCGATTGCCCGCGATCCGCGCAATCGCACCGTGCCGCCCAAGTTGAAACTGGTGCGCGATGTGCTCGGACTGCGAAGCGCACCGGCACCGGCGGCGGCATCGGCCGGCGCAGAAGCCGCGGGGGCCGCACCGTCGACGGGGACGCCCGCGACACCTGGCACCGCCGCCGACGCGCCTAAATGACCATCGGTTCAATCATTCACCTCAAGGAGTCCCGACCCATGATGCATCGACTGATCCTCGCCACCGCCTTTGCGTTCGCCGTGTCGACGGCCCTCGCCGCCAATCCGCAAGTCGAGTTCGACACGACGGCCGGCGTCATCAAGATCGAGCTGTACCCGGACGCCGCGCCCAAGACGGTTGCCAACTTTCTCGATTATGTGAAGGCCAAGTTCTATGACGGCACGCAGTTCCACCGCGTCATCGACGGCTTCATGGTCCAGGGCGGCGGATTCACGACCGACTTCAAGCAAAAGCCGACCAAGCCGCCGATTGCGATCGAGTCCGAGCAATCAGCCAAGGCCGGCCTCATGAACCAGCCCGGAACGGTGGCGATGGCGCGCACCAGCGATCCCAACTCGGCCACGTCACAATTCTTCATCAATGTCGCCGACAACACGCGGCTCAACTTCACGGCGGCCACGCCGCAAGGCTACGGCTACACGGTTTTCGGCAAGGTCGTCGAGGGCATGGACATCGTGAACAAGATCGCCAAGGCGCCCAAGGGCGCGACCGGCCCGGTGGGTCCCGGCATCAATCCGGCGGATGTCCCGGCCACACTGGTCGTCGTCAAATCGGCCAAGGTCATCGGCGGCTGACCGCACGCCGCCCGCAAACGAATCCGGAGAGACTCAATGGTTGTCCTCAAGACCAATCACGGCGACATCACGCTCGAGCTCGATGCCGAGAATGCGCCGGCGAGCACCGCCAATTTCCTGCAATACGTCCGCGACGGCCACTACGACAACACGCTCTTTCACCGCGTGATTCCGGGATTCATGATCCAGGGCGGCGGCATGACGCCGGGGATGAAGCAGAAGCCCACTCGCGCGCCGGTGGCCAACGAAGCGGGCAACGGCGTCAAGAACCTGGAATACACGGTTGCGATGGCGCGGACATCGGAGCCCCATTCGGCGACGGCGCAGTTCTTCATCAACGTCGCAGACAACGAATTCCTCGACTACAAGACCCCCAGCGCAAGCGGTTGGGGCTACTGCGTCTTCGGCAAGGTCGTTGCCGGCAAGGACGTCGTGGACAAGATCGAGGCCGTGCCGACGGCCACCACCGGTTTCCACGAAAATGTGCCGCGCAACGATGTCGTGATCATCCAGGCCATGGAAGTCGCCGGCTGAAAATGGGGTCATGAAAATGGGGGTCAGACTCGACTTTCCCGGAGAATCACTGTGAAAGTCGAGTCTGACCCCTCGCGACCGACGCTTTTCCTGTCCGACTTGCACCTGTCGCCCGACCGGCCGTTGGCGGTGGCGGCCTTTCACGCATTCGCCGAAGGTCCCGCGCGCGAGGCCGCCGCCGTCTACATTCTCGGCGACCTTTTCGACTGGTGGGTGGGCGACGACCAAATGCGCGAGCCCTTCATCGCGCCGATCGTAGCGTCGCTGCGGTCGATTTCCGAGGCGGGCGTGCCGCTGTTCGTGGCGCGCGGCAACCGCGACTTCATGCTCGGCGAGCGCTTCGAGCACGCGACGGGCGCAACGCTGCTGCCCGAGCAGCTGCTCCTCGGGCTCCACGGCGTGCCCACACTCATCTGCCACGGCGACGAACTGTGCACCGACGACGCCGAATACCAGGCCTATCGCGCGCGCGTCCGCAGCCCCGAGGCCCTGCGGCGGCTGCGGCGCTTGCCCTACTCCATTCGCCGGCTGATGGCCGCGTGGCTGCGCCGCAAGAGCCGCAACGACAAGTCGCTCAAGCCCGAATACATCATGGACGTGAACGCGGGCGCGGTCGCAGAGGCGCTTCGCCGGCATGGCGCAAGGCGGATGATCCACGGCCACACGCACCGGCCGGCGCGCCACCTGCACGACGTCGACGGCGCGCCGCGCGAGCGCTTCGTGATGGCCGACTGGCATGACCGCGGACACTACCTCGCGGTGGACGAACAAGGCGTCCACGAGCGCGAGATCGCTGCTTAAAAAGCGGCCAGCGCCTGGCGGAAATCGCCGATCAGGTCGTCGCCGTCCTCGATGCCTACGGAAATGCGGATCAGCGAATCCGCGATGCCCATGCTTGCGCGCCGCGCCGCCCCCATCTCGTGGAAGATCGTGTGCGCGACGGGGATCGCAAGCGTGCGGTTGTCGCCCAGGTTCGACGACAATACGACGACGCGCAACCGGTTGAGGAAATCGAACGGGTCGATGCCGTCGTGCAACTCGAAGGAAAAAAGCCCGCCGCAGGCGCGGAACAATTCGCCGGCGAGCTCGTGCTGCGGGTGGCCGGCCAATCCGGGATAGTGGACCGCGCGGACCTGCGGCTGGTCCAGCAGCCATTCCGCCAGCGATTGCGCGTTGGCGCACAGCCGATCCATCCGAAGCGCCAGCGTTTCCGCGCCGACAGCAATGTGGTGCGCCTGCTCGGCCGCGAGCGTGCCGCCCCAGTCGCGCAGGCCCTTCTTGCGAAGCTGTTGCAGCCCCCAGAGGTGCGGCGGCTGCGTCTTGTAGGCATCGGCGATGTTGGGGAACGTCGTCCAGTCGAAGAGCCCGGTGTCGGTGACGCTGCCGGCGAGCGCATTGCCGTGCCCGCCGATGTATTTGGTCAGCGCGTTGACGATGAGGCCCGCGCCCACCTGCTTCGGCCGGAAGAGCCAGGGGGAGGTCATCGTGTTGTCGACGATGTAGAGGAGGCCCCGCGCACGGCAAAGATCGCCGATCTTCTTCAAGTCCGCCACTTGCGTTCGCGGATTGGCGATCGTCTCGACGAATACGATGCGCGTCGCCTTCGTCAATGCAGCTTCGACGTTGCGCACGTCCGTTGCGTCGACGAACGACACCGGATGGCCGTGCGACTCCAGCGTGAGCAGTGCGCTGGCCGTGTTGCCGAACACGAACTGGCTCGCAACGATGTGGTCGTCGCGTTTAAGCAAAGCGAGGAGGATCGCGCCGATCGCCGCCATCCCCGTGGCGAACGTGACCGTTCCCACGCCGTCTTCCATCGCGTTGACCTTGGCTTCCAGCGCCGTCGACGTCGGATTGCCCTGCCGTCCATACGAATAGCCGGACGCGCGGCCCTGGAATACCGCCGCCAGCTCACGCGCATCGCGATAGCCGTACGCGACCGACAGATGCAGCGGCTTGTGCAGCGCGCCGTGCTCGACCGGCGAGTCACGGTCGGAGTGGAGGATCGCGGTCGTGAATCCGCGTGGTTGCTTGTTGTCGCTCATCGTCTGGCCGGAGCGCCTTTCCCGTTTCTTCCGTCATGAATCGACGGGCTCCGCCCGCGATTCATGAGTGACCGACACGCGCAAAAGTAGGTTTTCACTTTTGCGCGCCCAAAAACATAAAACCCGTCAGGCGGGCCGCCGAACGGGTTTTGTGTGCCCCGCCAAGTATCTCTTGGCTGAGGCGAACCTCGCTTTAGCGGAATTTTTTACGCGCCCGCAAGCTGAAGCTTCAAATCGGCGCAGGAGAAATATTATCCCTCCGAGGGCCCGGTGTCAATGCACGGTCAGCCCGCCTGCTTCTCTTCCTCGAGCAGGTCGGCCTCCGCCTGGCCGCGCAATTCGTCGCGCTCGAAAGCAAGCTGCGACAGGTAGTCGGCGGTGATGTCGCCGGTGATGTACTTGCCGTCGAAACACGACGCCTCGAAATTCTTGAGTTTCGGATTGGCGGCGCGCACCGCTTCCTTCAGCGCATCGAGGTCCTGGTAGATGAGCAGATCGGCGCCAATCTCGCGCGCGATCTCGGCCTCGGTGCGGCCGGTGGCGACGAGCTCGCCCTGGTTCGGCATGTCGATGCCGTAGACATTGGGGAAGCGCACTGGCGGGCTCGCCGACGCGAAGTAGACCTTTCGCGCGCCGGCCTCGCGCGCCATCATCACGATCTCGCGCGACGTGGTGCCGCGCACGATCGAGTCGTCGACGAGCAGCACGACCTTGTCCTTGAATTCGATGCCGACGGGATTCAACTTCTGGCGCACGCTCTTTTTGCGCATCGCCTGGCCCGGCATGATGAACGTGCGGCCGATGTAGCGGTTCTTGACGAAGCCTTCGCGATATTTGATGCCGAGCCGATTGGCGAGCTCGAGGGCCGACGGCCGGCTCGAATCGGGAATCGGGATCACCACATCGATATCGCGCGCCTCGGGCATGCCGCGGATCTTCTCGGCCAGCGCGCCGCCCATGTTGAGACGCGTCTCGTAGACGGACGTGCCGTCGATCACGGAATCCGGCCGCGCGAGGTAGACGAACTCGAAGATGCACGGATTGAGCGACGGATTGTCCGCGCACTGCCGCGCATGGAAGGCGCCGGTGTTGTCGACATAGATCGCCTCTCCGGGCGCGACGTCGCGCAGGACGTGGAAGCCGAGCGGCTCGATGGCGACCGATTCGGAAGCAGCGATGTACTCGGAGCCTCCCATCTGCTCGTTCTTGCCGATGATGAGCGGGCGAATGCCATAGGGGTCGCGAAACGCCAGCATGCCGTATCCGGCGATCATCGCGATGACGGCGTAGGCGCCCTTGCAGCGCTTGTGCACGCCGGCCACCGCGCGGAAGATCGCGTCGGGGTCGAGGCGGTGGTGCTGCGCGGCGCGCTCGAGCTCGAGCGCCAGCACGTTCAACAATACTTCACTGTCGGAATTCGTATTGACGTGACGAAAGTCGAGCTGGAAGAGCTCGCGCTTCAGCTCCTCGCTGTTGGTGAGGTTGCCGTTGTGCCCCAGCGTCACGCCAAACGGTGAGTTGACGTAGAACGGCTGCGACTCGAGATCGGAAAACGCCGACCCTGCCGTCGGATAGCGGCAATGGCCAATCCCCGCGAAGCCGACGAGCTCGCGCATGTTGCGCGTGCGGAACACGTTCTGGACGAGCCCCGGCCCCTTGTACATGTGGAAGATCGGGCCTTCGCTCGTGACAATGCCCGCGGCGTCCTGGCCGCGATGCTGCAACAGGAGGAGCCCGTCGTAGAGCAGCTGATTGACGGCGGTGTGCGCGACGACGCCGACGATTCCGCACATGAATGCGCTTAAGCCTTTCTGTCCACCGGAGCGTGCGCTGGCGCGCGGCCCTCGCGGGAGTAATCGAGTCGCTCGGCCCATTCGGGTGGCAGCCAGGGCTTGAGCGACAGTGCGGCAACCGCAAGAGGCGGGGCAAGGGCGGCATTCTGCCACCAAACGAGGCGCGGCAGGGTGGTCAGGCCGGCCACCAGCACAAAAGCCATCACCAGGACCACGCCGCGCGCGGCGCCGAAGATCGCGCCCAGGAAGCGGTCGACAAAGCCCAAGCCCGCCTTGCGAATGACGGTTGCGAGCGGCCACGCGATCAGCGCGCCCAGCACGAGGCATCCGATGAACACGCCCACGAACGCCAGCAGATAACGAAGCACCGGGTTGTCGCCGATTTCCGGCAGCATTCCGCCGACCAGGGGCGTCAGCGCAACCGCAGCGACGAATCCCAGCACCCACGCGGCGAGCGCGATCAGTTCGCGCGTCACGCCGCGCAGGAAGGCAAACAGCATCGAGAATCCGACCACGGCAATGATGGTCCAGTCGAAGGCGTTCATCGGGGCGAGCCCTATTTCGCCGCCGCGACGATGCCGCTGAATCCTTCGCCCTTGAGCTTGTCGCGCACTTCAACGGCCGCATCGCGCGAAGGGTACGGGCCGACGCGCACGCGCCACAATGTGCCTCGGCTCGTCGATAGAGGCTCCGTATATGCGGGATACGCCGCCCTTTTCAACTTGTTGGCAAGGGCGTTGGCGCCTTTGTCGTCGGCAAAGGCCGCGAGTTGCACGGCAAAGCCTTCCTTCGATGCGTCGGCGGGCGTCGCGGGCGCGACACTCGCCGCGGGCGCCTGCGTCGCTACGTGTACCGGAGCCTGCGCAGGCGCGGGCGCAGACGAGGTGGTGGCCCCGGGCTTGCCCGCAGCGCCCAGCATCTTCTGCTCGGCCTGTGCGATCGATTTTTTCGGCGCGGGAACGTTCGTTGGGCTGGACGGAGATTCAGCCGGCGCCGTGGTGGACGAAGGCGGCGTGCCCGTCGCTTTTTCCACAGCAGGCGGCGGCTCCACTTTTGCGGACTCCACTTTCGCGGGCTCCGCTTTGGCGGGCTCCACTTTGGATGGCTCAACCTTCGCGGGCTCGACTTTCGCGGGCTCCACCTTCGCGGGCTCGACCTTCGCGGGCTCCACTTTCGCGGCTTCCGCCTTCGCGGGCTCTTTGGGAATTTCGCTCTTCGCGGCTTCGTCGAAGGCCTTGTTCTTCGCACCCTTGTCGGAAAGGCGATTGACGAATTTCCCGCTGTCCTCAGCAGGAATCCTGACCGAAACGTCGTCGCCGAGCGGCTTCGGATCGTTCTCGAGCAGCATCGGCACGATCACCGCCGCGGCGAGCGCAAGAACGATCGCGCCGACCAGGCGGCGCCGTGCGCGGCGGCGCAGTTCGTCGAGATTGATGTCCGGGACGTCGGCCATGGAAGGTTCTGTCGTGTCTCGCCTAGCGCCGCATCGCCGCAAGCCCCGCGGCGACCGTGAGGAACGAGCCGAAAACGACAATTCTATCAGCCTCGCCCGCTGCCTCCCGTGCAGCGGCGAACGCGGAGCCTATGTCCGGAAAGTTGCGCAACGCCGACGCGTCCACGCCGGCGGCGACGAGCGCATCGCTGATCAGCCCCGTGCCGGCTCCACGCGCGCCGGGAAGGGGTGCTATGAACCAGCCGTCGATCCGCGGATTCATCGATGCCACCACTCCGGAAATGTCCTTGTCCGCGAGCATTCCGAAGACCGCGAATGTCCGTGGGTAATAGCCCATCGCGCCGAGTTCGTCGGCGAGTACGGTTGCCGCGTGCGGATTGTGCGCGACGTCGAGCACGATCGTCGGACGGCCGGGAAGCACCTGGAAGCGCCCCGGCAACTCGACGGTCAGCAGGCCTTCGCGCAGCGCGCCGCTTCGTACAGGCAAGGTCTCGCGCAATGCGTCGATGATTGCGATGACGGTCGCCGCATTGCCCAGTTGATACGCGCCGCGCAAGGCAGGGACCGGCAGTCCGAAGCGCTCGCCCCTGGGTCCCCAGTATTTCCATTGCGAGCCTTCGTTGACGAAGCCGTAATCCCGGCCGATCTGGATCAATGGCGCGCCGATTTCCGCGGCATGGGCGATCACGCTCGCGGGCGGACGCGGATCCGCACAGATCGCGGGACGCCCTGCGCGAAATACGCCGGCCTTTTCGCGACCGATGTCCTCGCGCGTCGGGCCTAGGTAGTCCGTGTGGTCGATGGCCACGCTCGTGACCACGGCTACATCGGCATCGACGACATTCACGGCGTCGAGCCTGCCGCCCAAGCCCACTTCGAGCACCAGCGCGTCCAGTCCGGCGCGGGCGAACAGCCACAACGCGGCCAGCGTGCCGAATTCGAAATAGGTGAGGAGCAACGGCGTGCCATCGTGCGCCTTGGTTGCCAGGCGCGCGTCTTCGACGGCATCGAAGGCCGCCAACAACTCGGCGTCGGTCGCATCGTTGCCCTTGATGCGCACGCGCTCGTTGTAGCGCGTGAGATGCGGTGACGTATAGAGGCCCGTCGAATAGCCCGCGCAGCGCAAGACCGCATCGAGCATCGCGCATGTCGAGCCCTTGCCATTGGTGCCGGTCACGGTCACCACCGGGCAGTGGAGCTGCGCGTCGAGATTCGCCCGAACCGCGCGAACGCGGTCGAGGCCCATCGCGATGGACTTCGGGTGCAGGGTTTCGAGATATGCGAGCCAGGCGTCGACGGTGGCCGGGCGGCTCATAGGTGGCGGGTGCGGGTGCGCGTGCGCACCGGAAAAGATGAGGGCCGATCAGGCCGTCGGCGCGGGCTGGCGATTGAGTAGCGCCAGCAGATTCGCGAGCTCGTCGCGCAACTGGCGGCGGTCGATGATGAGGTCCAGCGCGCCTTTTTCCACGAGGAACTCGGCGCGCTGAAAGCCGTCCGGCAATTTCTCGCGAACCGTCTGCTCGATGACGCGCGGGCCCGCAAAGCCGATCAGCGCGCCAGGCTCAGCGATCACCAGGTCAGCGACGAACGCGAACGATGCCGACACGCCGCCCATTGTCGGATCGGTCAGCAGCGAGACGAACGGCAGTCGCGCCTTGGTCAGCTCCTGCAGCACGGCCGTGGTCTTGGCCATCTGGAACAGCGAACTCACGCCTTCCTGCATGCGCGCGCCGCCCGACGCCGCGATGCAGACAAAAGGAATCCGGTTCTCGTACGCGACGCGCACGCCGCGGACGAAGCGCTCGCCGACGACCGAGCCCATCGAGCCGCCCATGAAGCCGAATTCGAATGCCGCCAGCACCAGCGGGACGCTCTTGATGCTGCCTTGCATCACTACAAGCGCATCGGTCTCGCCGGTTTCCTCGAGCGCGGCCGAGAGACGATCCGGATATTTCTTCTGGTCCTTGAATTTCAGGCTGTCGACCGGAACAACCTCGAGTCCGATTTCGAATCGGCCTTCCGGATCGAGCAATTGATCGATGCGCTCGCGCGCGCCGACCCGCGAGTGGTGCGCGCACTTCGGGCAGACGAGGAGGTTTTTCTCGAGATCGGTTCGATACAGCACGGCCTCGCACGCCGGGCACTTGACCCAGAGGCCTTCCGGCACCGGCGTCCTGCGCTCGCCCGGCGCGCTTTTGATACGCGGAGGTAGCAGTTTCTGCAACCAGCTCATTGTGCCGCCCCAAAATTTCCAAAAAGTTTACTGCATCCGGTGCCGTCTCATGCGGCGCGCTTGTCGGTCATGGCGTCGAGCGCCTGCCGTATGGTCTTGAGCCACGCGCCGGCACGCGGCGCCGCTTCGCTGGCCGGACCGGCTTCGATTTCCTCGATGATACGCGACCCGATGACCACGGCGTCCGCATGCGCCGCAATCGCCTGGGCGCCGGCCGCGTCACGTATTCCGAAGCCGACGCCGACGGGCAACCCGACCAGCTTCCGGATTTCCGCGAGCCTGCGCGCGACATCGGTCGTGTCGAGGTGCCCTGCGCCCGTCACGCCTTTGAGCGAAACGTAGTAGACGTAGCCACGCGCGACTTTGGCCACTGCGGCAATTCGCACTTGCGTCGTCGTCGGCGCCAGCATGAAAATGGCCGCGATGTCGCGCGCAGCCAGCGTTTGCGCATAATCGGCCGCTTCCTCGGGCGGATAGTCGACGACCAGGACGCCGTCTACGCCGGTTTCCTTCGCACGGTCGGCAAATGTACCAAGGCCCATCGCTTCGATCGGATTGGCGTAGCCCATGAGCACGATCGGCGTGGTCGCATTGGCGACGCGAAAATCGCGGACGAGGTCGAGCACGTGTCGGAGGCCCACCCCCTGCGCCAGAGCGCGCTCGCCGGCGCGCTGAATCACCGGGCCATCGGCCATCGGGTCGGAGAATGGAACACCCAGTTCGATCACGTCGGCACCCGCAGCCACCAGCGAATCCATGATCGCGCGCGTCGCGCGAAGCGACGGATCGCCCGTGGTGACGTAGGGGATCAGCGCGGTGCGACCGGCGGCCTTCAGTTGTGCGAACGTGGCGTCGATGCGATTCAAAAGTGAGGTTCCTGGTCAAATTCCAGATCTCTAACCACAGAGGGCACAGAGAGCACAGAGGAATAACAATTCCAAGACATGCAAAATCTACTCGCGCCAGGCTTGCTTTCTCTGTGTTCTCTGTGCCCTCTGTGGTTCAAGACTTTGGGTTGGATTTATTGAGGCCGGAGCGCTCGGCCACGGTGCTCATGTCCTTGTCGCCGCGGCCGGATAGATTGACCAGCAGGATCCGGTCCTTGGGCAGCGTGGGCGCAAGCCGCGTCGCGTACGCCAGCGCATGCGCCGATTCGAGCGCGGGAATGATGCCTTCGATGCGGCAGCACTGATGGAACGCCGCGAGTGCCTCGTCGTCGTCGACGACCTCGTATTGCGCGCGCCCGGAATCCTTGAGCCACGCGTGCTCGGGGCCGACACCCGGATAGTCGAGGCCCGCGGAAATCGAATGCGTCTCGGTGATCTGGCCATTGGCATCCTGCAAAAGATACGTGCGGTTGCCGTGCAGGACGCCGGGGCGGCCCGCATTGAGCGACGCCGCGTGCTTGCCGGTTGCGATGCCTTCGCCGCCGGCTTCCACACCGATCAGCCGCACGCTCGCGTCGGGAATGTAGGGATAGAAGATGCCGATCGCGTTGCTGCCGCCGCCCACGCAGGCGATGATGCAGTCGGGCTGGCGGCCCGCAGACTCCGGCATCTGCACCCTGCACTCGTCGCCGATCACGCGCTGGAAGTCGCGCACCATCATCGGATAAGGATGGGGGCCGGCCACGGTGCCGATGATGTAGAACGTGTTCTCGATGTTGGTGACCCAGTCGCGCATCGCTTCGTTCAACGCGTCCTTCAGCGTCTTCGAGCCCGATTCGACCGGGACGACAGAGGCGCCCAGCAGGTTCATCCGGAACACGTTCTGCGCCTGGCGCTTCATGTCCTCGGAGCCCATGTACACGACGCACTCCATGCCGTAGCGCGCGGCGATCGTCGCCGTCGCGACGCCGTGTTGGCCCGCACCCGTTTCGGCGATGACGCGCGGCTTGCCCATTCTCCTGGCGAGCAGCGCCTGCCCGATGGTGTTGTTGATCTTGTGCGCGCCGGTGTGATTCAAATCCTCGCGCTTCAGCCAGATCTGCGCGCCGCCTAACTCGCGCGACCAGCGTTCCGCGTGATACACGGGCGAAGGCCGCCCGACATAGTGCTTGAGCTCGCGTGCATACTCGGCGCGAAATTCCGGATCGTTCCGGTACCGCGAGTAATTTTCCGTGAGTTCGTCGAGCGCGCGGATCAGGGTTTCGGCGACAAAGACGCCCCCGTACGGCCCGAAGTGGCCTCGCGCGTCCGGAAGGTCAGCCATCTGCATCACGAACTCCCTTGATGAAAGCGACGATGCGCGCGGCGTCCTTCTGCCCCTTGCGCGGCTTGCCATCGGCACCGCGCTCCTCGACGCCGCTCGAGACGTCGACCGCCCACGGCCGCACCGCGCGAATCGCGTCACCCACATTGGAAGGATCGAGGCCGCCCGAAAGGACGAGAGGCGCCAGCACGCCGGCGCGCACCGCGGGCGAAAGCCGCGACCAGTCGAACGCACGACCCGTACCGCCGGGCAATTCCCCGGCCTTGAATGTGTCGAACAGCAATCCTGCCGCGTCACCGTAACGGGCCGCGTATTCTAGCAAATCGACGCCTTCTTTCACGTGCACCGCCTTGAGGTAAGGCCGGCCGAAGGAATTGCAAAGGTCGCGCGGCTCATCGCCGTGGAATTGCAGCATGTCGATGGCAACCGCATCGAGCGCCGATCGGACTTCCGCAGGATCAGGATCGACGAACAGCGCGACCTTGGTGACGAAGGGCGGCAGCGCGGCGGCAATTTCCCTGGCGCGATCGACGTTCACGCGGCGCGGCGTGCCCTTCCAGAAATTGAGGCCGATCGCATCGGCACCCGCGTCCGCCGCCGCGAGCGCATCGACAACGCGGGTGATGCCGCAAATCTTGACACGGGTGCGCATGTCGTTCATTTCGGTGCGAGCGCCCCGGCGACCGTGACTGCCCGCACCGTGGCTGGCAACCCGAATCGCGCGTCGTAATCCGCGCCTGTCAGATAGAGACCCTCGGCGCCGAACGTGGGCGCGGCGCGCGTGCGGTCGCGAAGGCTCAGCAATTCCGCGATCCACGCCGGTTCGTGCCTGCCGGCGCCCACGAAGACCAGCGCGCCGACGATGTTGCGGACCATGTGATGAAGAAAGCCGCTCGCTGAAAATTCGAACCGGACGAAGGGACCATCGTGCATGACGCCGATGTGCGACAGCGTCTTGACCGGCGTTTTCGCCTGGCACTCGGCCGCGCGGAACGTCGAGAAATCGTGCGTGCCCCGCAAATGCATTGCGCCCTCACCCATCGCGGCCACATCGAGCGATTGATGGTACCAGCCAGCGTAGCCCGCGAGGAGGCCTAAGCGTTCCGGACGCGGCAGCAGCAGATACGTGTAGTGGCGAGCCGTCGCGGCAAAGCGCGCGTGAAAGTCATCGGGAACGTGCTGCACCCACAGAATCGCCGCCGATGTCGGCAGGTAGGTGTTGACACCGCGGACCCACGCCGAGTCCGGTCGCTTTGCGTCGGTTTCGAAATGGACGACTTGCGAGACCGCATGCACGCCGGCGTCGGTGCGCCCGGCCGCGGTCACGCCGACGGCGTGGCCGGCGATTTCACCGATGGCGCGCTCCAGCGCATCCTGCACGCCGCAACCCGACGGCTGCGACTGGAAGCCGCAGAACGCGTGGCCGCAATATTCGACGCCCAGTGCAAAGCGCATATCAGGAATCAGTGGTCAGAAATCAGGAATCAGAAAAACCGTCCGACGCGTCGGCACTATTCCGATGCCGGAAAAACAACGGGCGGCAGGTCAAAGGACCGCCGCCCGCAAATGTTACTTGGGTTGTTGGATCAAACGCCAAACTTCAGATCGGACCCTGCCCGGGGCAGAATCCGACCGTGTCGCCTTGCGCCAGGTGCTGGTCCATCGCATCAGGAAAGCCGACGCGCAGCGTGTTCTTGCCGTGGCAGACGTACACCTGGTCGAGCTCCAGCCGGTAACCGTTATAACTGGTCGCCGCCAGCGGCCCCCCGGTTCCAGCCAGCGTCTTGCCGTCGGCCGATACGTTGGCGCCGAGGATCAGCCAGCGCGAAGCTTCGAGCACACCTTGACGCTGCAGGAATTCGCCCAGCAGCATCCAGCCCATCGCGGGCGTGTAGATGGCGGCTTCTTCCACGCCGATCGACGGCAGGCGCGACGATCCGGTGATCACCTTGCCGTCATCGGACACGGAAAACGCAACCGTCTCGCGGTCTTCACAGACGTCCTGGAACGTCCACCCGTCGAAGTAGCAGACCTGGCCCGGATAGCGGCCGAGACTCACCACGCCTCCGGATTTCGTCCACTTGTACGCATCCTTGAGCAGCGGCCCGGAGTTCATTCCGACGGCAATGGTGCCGGCCGAGTTCACGGCCGTCACTTCGCCGACCCATCCGCCGAAGGCGTTGGCGCCAGCCGGGTCGCGCAGCAACTTCTGAGCGCTGCCCTGCCAGATCGAGCCCACGCGGAAGCCGCCCGCTTCGGGAATTTCCTCCCAGCCGCCGACGACGCTTCCGTCCCCGGAGACCGCGTTCGCGCGCGACGGGCCTTCGCAGTTGTACGTTCCCCCGTTCCACGGGTCCGGGCATTGCTGGTTCTCGCTGGACTTGGGCAGGACCGTCATGCCGGTCTTGGCGGTCCACTTGAACGCATAGGCATTCGCACAGTCGACGAACGCGAGTCCGACGGCCGTCGAGCCATCGGCGTTGAGGTCGAAGACGTCCGAGTGAGAGTAGCCGCAGCCCCCGAATTGGGGATTTGCGATCGTCTTCCAGCCGGCTTCCTTGGTCCACAGCGCTGCCTGCTCCTGAAACGGCGCATCCGGCGTGTTCACGTCGACGTCGATCGAACCGCCGACGACGCGGCCATTGCCGGAAATCGCGCCGATGAAGCCCGCGCCGCCCACATACTGCGCCCCGTTGGTCTTGTCCCAGAGCCAGTAAGGCGACTGGAAGTTGCCATACACACCGACGACCTTCTGGCCGTTATCGGAGACGCCCGACACGAGAACGTACGGGATGTACGTGAACGTCGGAGCGCGCGCAATGCCGTTGACCGCGATCTGGATCTCGCGAACTTCGCCGGCCGCGAGCTTGATCGGCGTGGACACGCAGGCGTTATCGACCGTCGCGTCACCCGACTCGCCGGAATTCCAGTACTCCTCGGGTCCGAGCAGCAGCGCCTTGGGCGTGCTGAAGCCGCCGCTGCCAAGCTCGTCGATGTAGACGACGTAGCTCGCGCCGGGCACGAGGCCCGTCATCGTGAAGTTGCCATCCGGGCCCAGCGTACCTTGCGTCAGATCTCCGCTGATGCGCGACATGGCATCCAACGGATTGCCCTGGTCGACGCGGCGCGCGATGACGTTGATGCCGGTGAGCTGGCTCGTTCCGTCCTTCGCAACGATGCGGCCCTTGAGCGTGCCGGTTGTCGACGCATAGTTGGCCGCGGGGTAGATCGAGGACAGCGCAGCCATGTCGTCCGCGTCATCGACGATCGCCATCTGCGGGCTGTTGTAACCCGCAGTCCAAGGAAACGGGTTGATCATCGGATACATCGTCTCGATCTGCGCCGCCGTCGGATAGCCGGTCACTTTGCCGCACTGGTCCGGCCCTGCCTGTTCCGGGCCATCGGGAGTGCCCCAGTCGGGGTTGGCCTGGTTGGCCGCGTAGAAGCCATTGGTCTGCGTGTGCGCAAGTCCGATCGCGTGCCCGAACTCGTGCGTGACAACGCCCGACGTCGGCTCGCCCAACGTGTAGTCCGTGAAAAAATCCCTGTAGTCCTCTTCGCCGCGGATGATCACCCAGCCCTCGACGATCTGGTTCGAGTCGGGACCCGCGAGAAATTCGGGCGACGCGATGCCCAGCACACCATACCCTGCGCCCATGAAGTCGCTGATGACGCTGCCGTCGCTGTCGAAGATGACTTGGATGCCGCCGCCATTCGAGGCGCCGATGACTTGGCCCGCGTTGGCGCCGGTGATGTCGAACGGCAACTGTCCGGCGATCACCGCGCGAAAGCTCGACGTCGGAACCGACGACCACTGCTTGACCGCATTCGCGACGAGTTTGGTTGCGGTCGCGTTGTCGAGTGCGCCGAGGCCGCCCTGGTCGGTGTAGACCTTGACCGTGCCTTCCCAGCGCGCCGGTTTCAGCGCGCCTCCGCTCGGCACCACATACAGCGGGCCGCCGGCAAACACCGGAGCGGTGCAGGCGCAGGCAGCGATGGCAAGAATCGCCGCGCGCAATGCGCGGCCCATTTGATTAGCGCGTTGCATTGGCGATGCTCCCGTTCTTGGTCCAGTTGCCTTCGACGGCGCGGTGCAGGAACTTGCGGAACGCTTCTTCGTTGACCGGTCCCTTGCGCGTGTCGAACATCTGTTTTTCGGCGTTGTCGAGCAACGCGCGATTCACGTTGACGCCGCTGAAGAGGCCGGTGTTGTCGTGCGCGTTCATTGCGACGCCGCTGCCGACGCTGACCTTGCCGTAGCCTAAGCCGACGGTCGTCTGCAGGCCGGTGAACTTCGCCTTCGGGTACATGAACGCGATCGCGACCTCGTCCTTGCGCCACGAAGGCCAGCTCGGCGGACGGCCGAGGTAGACGCGGCCATCGGGCATCGTGCGCGGCTTGTCGAGGCCGAACTGGCGGAATGTGTAGGTCTTTGCCTTCGCGCCGCGGATCACGTCCATGACCTTGAGGGTCACCTCGGTGTAAGGGACGCCTTTGGCGTCGAAGCCGTCAGACACCTTGTCGACGCGTCCCGCGACGATGTCCTGCGAGTGATCGATGAGGTCGACGACGCTCATCTGCTTGACGTTTGTGGCGTGGCTCGGCGCGCTCAGGACAGCGAGGCCCAGCACCGCGAGGATCGCGACAGCGACCCCGCGCATTTTTCGTTGAATCATTTGAAAGAACCCCTCCAGGCATGAAAACAAAAGTGCCCGGCAAGGCGCCGGGCACCAGCAAAAAAAAGTGCCCGGGCAAGTACGCCGGGCACGAGCGACGCGCAGATTACAGATTCATGTTGCGATTGGCAACCTCCGGGCAGATTTATGCAGTCGAAGCGCGATGCCGAATAAAAACAAAAACGCCAAGCGAGTCAGGCGCTTGGCGTCTTTATCGCGGCGGATCATCGACCCGCCGCCTGTCGACCACAACTTGTCGTTTGTCGGTTAGGGAACCTTAGGCCAGCTTGGCGAGCAGCCCCTTGGCTTCCGTCTTTTGCTGGTCGTCGCCTTCGTGGAGCACTTCCTGGAGGATTTCGCGCGCGCCCTCGACGTCGCCCATTTCCTGATAAGCCTTCGCGAGGTCGAGCTTGGTCGCGGCGTCGTGCCACTGCCCGTCGAGCACCGACGGGGTCGGGTCCTCGAACGTGGAGCGCTCGGGATCGAACGAGAGGTCGAGCTTGTCGAGTTCGAGCGCGGCGGCCGGCCGCAACAATTGCGGGGCCATGTCGCTCGTCGGCCCTTCCGCGGCCGTCGTCGCCAGCGCGGGCTCGGCGCGTGGTTTGCCCATCGGCGCCGGCTTCTCGTCATCGTCGAGCTTGAAATCCATGTCGAACTTCGCCGCCTCGCCGAAGCTCTCCCTCGCTGCTTCGACCTTGGCGGCGACACTGTCTGCCGCGGGCCTGCCGGTGGCCATCGCACCCGCGATCGCAGCCGATGCGGCACCCGCCGCGGCGGCACCCGCGATCGTTGCACCTTCGGCAGCGGGGTGAATGTCGTCGGAAGACTTGGCCGCAGCGCCCGAGGACGGCGAAATCGAGATCTCCTCGTCCATCTGGTATTCGAGGCCACGGCCGCTTTCGGCCGCGGCGTTCGCGGCATCGGCAGTGGCGTTCGCCGACATCGCGAGCGGATGCACGTCGGCAGTCGCGCCGGGCGTGCCGCCTTCCGCGAACATCGGATTGTTCGGATCGAGCTGGCGGCCGAGCGCCACGGCCTTGTGCCACGTCTCGCCCTGGCCGTTGCACACCGAATAGAGTTCGGAGGCCACCGTCTCGAATGCCGACGGCTTGTTGTGCTGCGCGTGGATTTCCAGCAGCTTGAGATAAATCTCCTGCCGCTGCGGATCCTTCTTCAGCGCGTCCTTCAGAATTTCTTCGGCCTGCGCATCGCGGCCGTACGCAAGATAGACCTCGGCCTCGGCGATCGGATCGACTTCGTCGGTGTCAATGTTGCCCAGGCCCTCACGGCTGAAGTCGCTCGCGAGCGAGTTGTCGCCGGTGTTGACGACGCCGCCGCCGGTGGAGCCGAACACCGTATTCGTCTTGATGTCGGTTCCCGAGATGATGCTGTCTTCGAACTTGGTCGTCTTCTTGCGCCGCGTCGCGACAATCAGCGCGATTGCGCCCAGGGCGACGAGCGCCCCCAAGCCGATCACCCACAACGGAGTTCCGGGGAGCAAGTCCTCGAAGAACCCCGGCGGTTCGGCCGGCTTGGCGGCCTTGGCCACCGCTTTCGGCGACGGCGCCTTGGTTTCCGGCGGCTTCACCTCCGCGGGGGCGGCTGTGGTGGGTGGGGCAGCCGCAGCCTTCGCGTCTTCCGCGGCCTTCGCATCGGCGGCCGACTTGGCATCGGCGGCCGACTTGGCATCCGCGGCCGACTTCGCATCGGCGGCCGACTTCGCATCCGCGGCCGCCTTCGCATCCGCCGCAGACTTCGCATCCGCGGCCGCCTTGGCTGCCGCCGCATCATCGGCGGCTTTGGTTGCCGGCGTGGCGGGTACCGCAAGCGGCGGCACGACCGTCGGCGCCTTGCCCTTGGAGGCGTCGGTCTGCAGCGCCGCAATCTGATTCTTCTGATCGGCGACGCGCTGCAAATCCTTCAACGTCTTTTCGAGATCGGCGATGCGGCTTTGCGCTTCCTTGAGCGCCGCGTCGCGTGAGGCCGCGGATTCGGCAGCTCCCGAACCTTTGCCGGCGCCGCCTTCCTTCGAGAGCTTCAGCTGATCGCCACCGGGACGCACGGCAGGCACCTTGTCTTCGGCGGCGGTACCGATCTTGCCGCCGACCGCGCGACCGGCGGTCTCGTCGGCCATCGGCGCCGCGCCGGCAACGCGGTCGCGGTAGGCGCGCCAATCACTGGTCTGCACGCGCACGACTTTCGTGGCTTCCGCGGGTTGCGCGGCGGACGAATCGACCGCGCTCGGAATCGTGATGATCGCGCCTGCGCGCAGGCGATTCATGTTGGCGCCGTCGAACGCGCCCTGGTTGCTCTTGAACAATGCGACGAGCATCTGGTCGAGCGTGACAGTCTCCGGCTTGTAGTCCTTGGCGATCTTCGACAGCGTGTCGCCGCGCTTCACCGTGTATGCATCGCCCTCGGCGCGGGGCGCGCTTACCGGTGCAGCGCCTGCGGCGGGTTGCGGACGCGAGGCGGCCGTTCCTGTACGCGGCGGCGTCACGGGTTCGGCCTGTGCGACGTCGGTCGCCGCACCCGGCGGGTCGAGCAGGAACGTGTAGTCACGCACGACGCGACCGGACGACCAGTTCACTTCCACCATGAGATCGAGGTACGGCTCCATCACCAATGCCGATGACGAAACGCGCAAATACGTGTCGCCGCCGGCGCCGCGTTCGATCGTGATCCGCGCACGCGACAACACCGATTGATATTGCAGATTGTTTTGTCGGTAGAGCGCGGGATCGGCGATCTTGGCGACCAGCGAATCGAGTTCTTCGCGGGAGCCGGGCAACAATTCAATTTTCGCCGAAAGCGGTTGGCCCAGCGCAGACTCCACGGTCAGCTTGCCGAGACCGAGCGCATGGGCCGACAGGGGCAGCGCAAGCGCGCCCGCAACCAGGCCGTACGTCACGATAGTTTTGACTCGCATGCCGACCCCTTAGGGATGCTGTTTTGGCTCAAGCTAACATAACATCATGGATTTAGCGGTGCAAGCTAAACCCCGGTATTAGCTTGGATTTCTCCTCGTGGACGCCCATCCATTCCCACGAGATTCATGCCACTGTTCTAACGGCGAGCGCTAGCGCTAGCGTATCGCGTTTGGCGCCGCCACCAGATATAGTGGCGCGCCGCATCAACGCCCGATGTTGCGTTCCTGCCGTCAGCACGTGGTCCAGCGCGGACCCCAAGCCTCAACCCTCCGCGCATAAAGCTTCCGGAAACGCGTCGCCCGGCGCTTCGCATCGCGTGTTTGCCTGTTTGCGACAAGCCGCGACGCAAATTTCCCGCACCGGACGGCGCAATCCGATTTATTGTGCCAGCAAGATTCGCACCATGCGGCGCAGTGGTTCGGCTGCGCCCCAGAGCAACTGGTCGCCGACGGTGAAGGCGCCCAAATACTCCGGGCCCATCGCCAGCTTGCGCAGGCGGCCGATGGGAATGGCAAGCGTTCCCGTGACGGCGGCCGGCGTCAATTCGCGAACACTCTCATCGCGGCGGTTGGGGATGACCTTGACCCATTCGTTCGCGTTGCCAAGCAGCGCCTCGATGTCGGTGAGCGGCACATCTCGCCGCAGCTTGATCGTCAGCGCCTGGCTGTGGCACCGCATCGCGCCGATGCGAACGCAGATCGAGTCCACCGGGATCGCTCGCGCGGCGTCGCGCCCGAGGATCTTGTTGGTCTCGGCCCCGCCCTTCCACTCCTCGAGGCTCACGCCGTTGCCCATGTCCTTGTCGATCCACGGGATCAGCGAACCTGCGAGCGGAACGCCGGTGTGCTCGGTTGGAAAGCGCTCGTCGCGCAGGATGCCCGCGACCTCGCGATCGATTTCCAGGATCGCGGAGTTCGGGTCGTCCAGCAGGTCCTTCGCGGCGAGGTGCGCCTCGCCCATCTGCATCAGCAATTCGCGCATGTTCTGCGCGCCGGCGCCGGAGGCCGCCTGGTAAGTCATGCACGTCATCCACTCGATAAGGTCGCGCTGGAACAACCCGGCAAGCGCCATGACCATCAGGCTGACGGTGCAGTTGCCGCCGATGTAATTGCGGACACCCTTTGCGAGCGCGGCGTCGATGACGGGCCGGTTGACGGGGTCCAGGATGATCACCGCGTCGTCACTCATGCGCAGCGTCTTGGCCGCGTCGATCCAGTAACCGTCGAAGCCTCCGTCGCGAAGCTTCCCGTACATGGCCGTGGTCCAGTCGCCCCCCTGGCAGGTGACGATCGCGTCCAATCCGGCAAACGCACGGGGGTCGTTCGCGTCCTTCAGCGGGCCCGTGTCCCTGCCGATGACCGGCCCCTTCTGGCCCGCCTGCGACACCGAAAAAAATTCGGGCTCGATCAATTCGAAGTCGCGCTCCTCCTGCATTCGCTGCATGAGGACCGAACCCACCATTCCCCGCCAACCCACAAATCCGACTCGCATGATGATTTCCTGTTCAGAAGGTTTCGCCGCTAAAGGTTACGAACGCGCTGCACTAGGGCCGGCGTTTTCGTTCGTCCTTCGCGACATCGCCTTCGATCGCCTGCGCATCGCCCAATGCAGCAACGACCGCGTCGCCCATCGCCACCGTGCCGATGACCTTCTCGCCGGCAAGCGCAATGTCAGCGGTGCGATAGCCCTGCTGCAGGACGCGTCGCACGGCGCGCTCGATGCGCTCCGCGACTTCCGGCAGCGCAAACGTGTAGCGGAACATCATCGCGACCGACAGGATCGTCGCCAGCGGATTGGCCTTGCCCTGTCCGGCAATATCGGGCGCCGAGCCGTGGATCGGTTCGTAGAGGCCCTTCTGTTTCTCGTCGAGCGACGCCGACGGCAGCATGCCGATCGATCCTGCCAGCATGGACGCCTCGTCGGACAGGATGTCGCCGAAGAGGTTGCCGGTGACGATGACGTCGAACTGCTTCGGATTCCTGAGAAGCTGCATCGCGGCGTTATCCACGTACATGTGCGAAAGCGCAACGTCAGGATATTCGCCGGCCATGGCGCTCACCACTTCGCGCCACAGGATGCTCGTGTCGAGCACGTTGGCCTTGTCCACCGAACACAGCCGCCGGCCGCGCAGGCGCGCCGTTTCGAATCCCAGCCGCGCAATGCGCCGGATTTCCGGCACGCTGTAGTGCATCGTGTCGAACCCTTCGTCGTCGCCGGCGGTAGTTTTGCGCCTGCCGCGCGGCTGGCCGAAGTAGATATCGCCGGTCAGCTCGCGCACGATCATGATGTCGAGCCCGGCGACCACGTCGAGCTTCAGCGTCGACGCAGCCGCAAGTTCAGGATACAAGCGCGCAGGACGCAGGTTGGCGAACAATCCCAATGCCTTGCGAATGCCGAGGATTCCCTGCTCCGGCCGCAGTTCGCGAGGCAGCGCGTCGTATGCGGGACCGCCGACCGCACCCATCAGCACGGCATCGGCGTCGCGCGCGAGCTTAAGCGTTGCCGGCGGCAGCGGCTCGCCGGCAGCGTCGTATCCCGCACCGCCGATCGGCGCCGTGTCGGTGGCGATGGCGAGGCGTTCGGCGCGCAGCACGCCCAGCACCTTTACCGCTTCGGCCACGATTTCCGGGCCGATGCCGTCACCGGGAAGGATTGCGATTTTCATCGTTCGAACCCCATAAACAAAGAGCGGCGCCGACTTACCCTGGCGCCGCGGTCCATCAGAAGTTTTCCGCTATATCCAGGGTTGCTCGGCCAGTCGTTTGTTCTCGAACGCGCGAATGGCCTGCGCGTGCTGCAACGTCAGGCCGATCTCGTCCAGGCCATTCAGCAGGCAATGCTTGCGAAACGGCTCGATATCGAAGGCAAAGACCAGGGAGCCGTCCGGCGTCGATACGACCTGCCGTTCCAGGTCGATTGTGAGCTTGAAGCCCGCAAACGCCTGCGTGTCGGCAAAGAGCCGGTCGACCTCCGACTCCGACAGCACGATCGGCAGCAATCCGTTCTTGTAGCAGTTGGTGAAGAAGATGTCCCCGAACGACGGGGCGATGAACGCGTGGAAGCCGAAATCGGCCAGCGCCCACGCTGCGTGCTCGCGCGAGCTGCCACAGCCGAAATTGCGGCGCGCGAGCAGGATCGATGCGCCCTCGTAGCGCGAGTCGTTCAGCACGAAGTCGGGATTGCGCGGCCGCCGCGCGTTGTCCATGCCGGGCTCGCCGTGATCGAGGTAGCGCCACGCGTCGAAGAGATTTACGCCGAAGCCCGATCGCTTGATCGACTTCAGGAACTGCTTCGGGATGATCGAGTCGGTGTCGACGTTCGCGCGGTCGAGCGGCACCACGAGGCCGGTGTGGACGCGGAATGGATTCATCGCAGCGCGTTCCGATTCAGGCGAGCCGCCGCACGTCGACGAAATGCCCGGCGATCGCTGCGCCCGCCGCCATGGCGGGACTCACGAGATGCGTGCGGCCGCCGGCGCCTTGCCGGCCTTCGAAATTGCGATTCGATGTCGACGCGCAGCGCTCGCCGGGTTCGAGCCGGTCGTCGTTCATCGCGAGGCACATCGAGCATCCGGGCTCGCGCCATTCGAAGCCGGCGTCGCGGAAAATCTTGTCCAGGCCTTCGGCTTCCGCCTGCGCCTTCACGAGCCCTGAACCGGGGACGACCAGCGCGAGCTTCACATTCTTCGCGACATGGTGGCCGCGCGCGACCGCGGCGGCCTGCCGCAGGTCCTCGATGCGCGAATTGGTGCACGAGCCGATGAAGACCTTGTCGATGTGAATGTGCGTCATCGGCGTGTTCGGCCGCAGTCCCATGTACGAGAGTGCCCGCTCCATGCCGTCGCGGCGCGCGCTGTCGCGTTCGCGGTCCGGATCCGGCACGCGGTCCTCGATGCTCACGACCATTTCGGGGGAGGTGCCCCACGTGACCTGCGGGCGAATGTCGGCTGCCGCGAAGACGTGCGTCGTGTCGAACTTCGCGTTGTCGTCGCTGCGCAGGCCGCGCCACTGCGCCAGCGCGCGGTCCCACATTTCGCCGGTCGGCGCAAAGGCGCGCCCCTTGATGTAGTCGAACGTGCGCTCGTCCGCGGCGATCATTCCCGAGCGCGCGCCAGCCTCGATCGCCATGTTGCACATCGTCATCCGCGCCTCCATCGACAGCGCGCGCACCGCCTCTCCCGCGAACTCGACGGCGTGGCCGCTTCCCCCGGCCGTTCCGATCCGGCCGATGATCGAGAGCACGAGATCCTTGGCCGTCACGCCCGGTGGTAGCCGGCCGTCGACGCGGATCAGCATCGACTTGAGCTTTGTGGTCAGCAGGCATTGCGTTGCGAGGACATGCTCGACCTCCGACGTTCCAATGCCGATCGCGAGCGCAGCGAAGGCGCCGTGCGTGCTCGTGTGCGAATCGCCGCAGACGACCGTCATGCCGGGAAGCGTTGCGCCTTGTTCGGGGCCGATCACGTGGACGATGCCCTGCCGGCGATCGAGGAACGGGAAATAGGCCTTTGCGCCGTGCTCGCGAATGTTGCCGTCGAGCGTTTCGACCTGCGTGCGCGAGATGGGATCCTGGATGCCTCGGTTCCAGTCCTTGGTCGGCGTGTTGTGGTCGGCCGTCGCAACGACCGATTGCATCCGCCAGGGCTTGCGTCCGGCAAGCCGCAGGCCTTCGAACGCCTGCGGGCTCGTCACCTCGTGCACCAGGTGCCGGTCGATGTAGAGCAGCGCCGTGCCGTCCGCCTCTTCGCGGATCACGTGGCTGTCCCACAACTTGTCGTAGAGCGTGCGCGCCGTCATGTCGATCCGCCCGAGAGCTTTTTGCGGACAGGCCATGGGGCGGACTGTCATTATTGCATAGCAGCATGACGCTGTCAGGCTATCGCGATTCGTGCGACCTCACGAGGGTCGTCACGACGTCGGCAAGATCCGGCAGCGTCGCGTCGACCGGCGTCGCGGGCGTCGAGCGCAGCCAGGTCAGTTGCCGTTTTGCGAGCTGCCGTGTGGCGGCGATCCCTCTTTCGCGCAATTCGCCGGCGTCGATGTCGCCCGCGAGATATTGCCACGCTTGCCGATAGCCGACGCACCGCATCGACGGCAGCGCGGGATTCAGCGCGAAGCGGTTCTGCAATCCGCGCAGTTCGTCGACCAGCCCCGCATCGAGCATCGCGTCGAAGCGTCGTGCGATCGCCGCATGCAGCCTCTCGCGTTCGGAAACTATCAACGCGACCGGAAAAACCGGGCCGATTGCGCCGCCTGCCGTTTCCCGCCGTCCCTGCAATTGCGAAATGGGGTGGCCGCTCAATCGGTGCACTTCCAGCGCGCGCTGGATGCGTTGCGCATCGGTCGGCGCCAGCCGGGCGGCCGTTACCGGATCGACGCGCGCGAGCTCGGCATGAAGCGAAGGCCATCCTTCGCGTGCCGCGCGTTCGTTGAGTTCCGTGCGCACGCCGGCGTCGGCGCGCGGCAGGGCCGACAAGCCTTCCGTCAGCGCCTTGAAATAGAGCATCGTCCCGCCCGCCAGGATCGGCGCCTTGCCGCGTTCCCGTATGGCAGCAACAGATGCCAGCGCATCGCGCACGAACATCGCCGCAGAATAGGGTTGCGTCGGGTCGATGATGTCGATGAGGTGATGCGGGATGCGTGCGCGGACTTCCGCCCCGGGCTTCGCCGTGCCTATGTCCATGCCGCGATACACCTGCGCCGAGTCGACGCTGACGATTTCGCCACCGAGGCGCTCCGCCAGAACGGTCGCGAGCGCACTCTTGCCCGACGCCGTCGGGCCCATCAACAGGAGGGCGGGTATCACGGAAAGCGCGGCCGTCAACGCCCGCGCATGAACAATCGGTCGAGGTCCGACAGCGACAGTTGATACCACGTCGGACGGCCGTGGTTGCATTGGCCCGAGCGCTCGGTGGCCTCCATTTCGCGCAGCAGCGCGTTCATCTCCGGCAGCGCCAAGCTGCGGTTCGCGCGCACCGAGCCGTGGCACGCCATCGTCGACAAGAGCTCGTCGCGGCGCGCCGCCAGCACTTGGGTGCCACCGAACTCGCGGATCTCGTGCAGGACGGCACGCGCGAGCGTTGCCGGATCGGCCTCCGAGAGCGGCGCGGGAACCCCGCGTACGGCGAGCGTGGTCGGACCCAGCGCCGACATCGCGAACCCCAGCGTTTCCAGCGCCGCGCCGTTTTCTTCCATCGTCGCGACGTCGAGCGGCTCGGCGGCAAACGTGGCCGGCACGAGCAACGGCTGCACCGGCAGACTCGCGTCGAACGCCGTTTTCAGGCGCTCATAGACGATTCGCTCATGCGCGGCGTGCATATCGACAAGAACGAGGCCGGCGCGATTCTGCGCGAGGATGAAGATGCCGTGCAATTGGGCGAGCGCGAAGCCCAGCGGATGCGGATCATCGGGCGGAAAAGCCGGGAGCATCGCGTTGTCTTCTCGCGGTCCGAAGAGGCGCGCATAGAACGCCGACGGCTCGCCCGCGGGAAATGCGAGCGGCGATTGCGGGCTGCGCCACGGCGCACCGCCTTGCAATTGCATCCCTTCCTGCAATCCGGGCCTTTCACCCTGTGGCATAAGGGGCGGCATCTGCGCCGCCGCGACCCCCAAGCGCTCCGCGGCCGACACCGCGGGCTGTTCGGCAGCGCTCGCCGCCAGCGCGCGTTCCACCGCGTGCCGCACGAACTGGTGAATCGCGCCGGAATCGCGAAAGCGCACTTCGGTCTTCTGCGGATGGACGTTGACGTCGACGCGCCGCGGATCGAGCTCGAGCCACAACGCATACGCCGGCTGGCGGTCGTGGTGGAGCACGTCGCGATAAGCTTCGCGCAGCGCGTGTTGCAGCACGCGATCGCGAACGTGGCGACCGTTGACGAAAAGGTATTGGCCGCCGCCTTGCGCCGCGTAGGCCGGCCGCACGGCAAAGCCCGTGAGCGTGACGCCCGCGGCATCGGCATCGACCGCAACCGCGTGCAGGATGAAGTCGTCGCCCAGCAACTGTTCGACCCTTACGCGCCGGCCCGCAGGCATCAGGCGGCGAACGGCGCGCGCGTTGTGCTGCAATGTGAAGCCCGTCGCGGGGTGGGCGAGCGCCACCCTTCGGAACGCCTCTTCGCAGTGCGCCCACTCGGTCGCTTCGGTGCGAAGGAATTTACGCCGTGCCGGCGTGTTGAAGAACAGCTCCTCGACCGTGACGCTCGTACCCGTCGCGAGCGCGGCCGGCGCGATCGGGCTCACCGTGCCGCCGTCGACTTCGATGCGCCACGCATGCGGCTTACTCCTGGCGCGTGACGCCAAGCCCAGCCGCGACACCGACGCAATCGACGCCAGCGCCTCGCCGCGGAATCCCAGCGATGCGATCGCCTCAAGATCCAGCACCGAGCCGATCTTCGATGTGGCATGCCGCGCGACCGCGAGCGCGAGGTCCTCGCGCTCGATTCCGCCGCCGTTGTCGACCACGCGGATGCGCTTGACGCCACCGGCAGCGAGCTCGACATCGACTTGCGTCGCGCCCGCATCGAGCGCATTTTCGAGCAGCTCCTTCAACGCCGCCGCCGGGCGCTCGACGACTTCACCGGCGGCGATCTGGTTGATGAGCAGGTCGGGCAGCGCCCGGATGGCAGCCATCTTGGCCCTCAGCGCAGCAGGCCCTGCGACCAGCGCGCATAAACGCTGTCGGCCACCTCGTTGAGCGCGGCCAGCCGTGCGGGAAGGTCGGCGACCAGGTCGGCGGCGCTTTGCAGATTGGCATTCGAGCGGGCGGGCAATTCCTTGGCGCCGGTGCGGCACCACGTCGTCACGAGTTCGGTCGTCATCTCGACATGGCACTGCAATCCGACGTGCCGGTCGTCGATGACGAAGCCCTGATCCACGTTGAACGCATTGGTCAGGACGCGCGTGGCCATCGGCGGCAAATCGAACGCGTCGTAGTGCCACTGGAACGCGGCGAAACGCGGCAGGCCGCCGAACCACTCGCGACGCGCTCCGCGGTCGCACACATCGACGTGAAGCCAGCCGATTTCCGGCGTCGGCGCGCGAACGACGCCCCCGCCGAGCGCCTTCGCCATCAACTGTCCGCCGAGGCAATGGCCGATGACAGGAACGCCATCGCCGATGGCATCGCGCACCAATCCGTACAGCGGCGCCATCCAGGGCAGCCGGTCGTTGACGCTCATCGGCCCGCCCATCATGCCGATGCCGGCATACGCACTGGGGTCCGTGGGCACGGCCGCGCCCTCGTCGAGCATGATGAGTTCGATCGGGATCGCCTGGTCCGACAGCCATTCGCCGAAATGGCCGGGGCCTTCGGTCGGCGAGAAGCGGAAGATGGCGACGGGGCGCATGGCGGACTCGTTTGGCGACGGTCATCTTGACCGCACGTCGTCCGCGATTTTATCAGGCGCGCGGTTGGATACCTAAGACCTTAACGGCCTCCGCATCGGTCGCGTGACTTGTTTGTCAGCGCCGTCGGCCGTCTACATCTGCTTGAACAGGTGCGTGAACTGCCGCGAGATGGCCAGCCTCTCGGGGCGGTTCTTGAGCACGATGAACTGGCGCTCGGCGTCCTCGCGCAGCACGCCCGAGACCGCGTCGAGGTTCACGATCGTGCCCCGGTGCACCTGCCAGAATTTTTCCGGATCGAGCCCGGCCAGCAGTTCCTTGAGCGGAGTCCGGATCAGCGCCTCGCCACTGTCGAGCACCACGCGCGTGTATTTCGTATCGGCCTGGAAATAGACGACGTCTTCGACCGGAATCAACTTGACCTGCTTGCCGACGGCGGCCTTGATCCACTTCACGCGCGGCACGTCGGACTTGATCGTTGAGCGCAATTCGGCGACGAGGGCCGCCATGTCGGTGGGCGGAGACTTGAGTTTTTTCCGCAGCCGGAACACCGTCGCCGCCAGCCGTTCGCTCTCCACCGGCTTCAGAAGGTAATCGATGGCGCCGGCATCGAAGGCCCTGAGCGCATATTGGTCGTAGGCGGTGATGAACACCACGTGACAGTCGTCGCCAATTGCCGCCGCCACGTCGAGACCCGTCTTGCCCGGCATCCTGATGTCCAGGAAGGCGATCTGCGGTCGCCATTCGTCGAACAGCGCGAGGGCGGCGTTGCCGTCGGCGGCCTCGGCCACGATCTCGAGCTCGGGCCACGATTCCGCCAGCTTTTCCTTGAGGCGCTCGCGCATCAGCGGCTCGTCCTCGGCGATCAGTGCGGTGGTGCGGCTCATCGATAAGCCCCTTGCGTCGCCGGGGCGCTCGTACGACGGGCAGAGGCGGCCTCGAGCGGCAGCACGAGCCGCGCAATGAATCCGCGCGGCGTATTGGCTTCGGTTTCGAGCGCCGCGCGTTCGCCATACTGCAGGGCAAGGCGATCGCGGATGTTGGCGAGCCCGATGCCGCCGCCAACGCCTGGCGCATGAGCAGGTCCCGCGCCCGTGTCCACGACAGAGAGCACAATGCGGGCGCCGCCGGTGCGCACCTCGCGTTTGGCGATGACCTCGATGCGGCCGCCACCGGGCAACGGCTCGATGCCGTGCTTGACCGCATTCTCCACGAGCGTGATCAGCATGCCCGGAGGCACGCGGGTGTCCTCGAGTTCGCCGGGAATCGCGATCGACCACGAGAGCCTCGGCCCTAAGCGCGTCTGCATGATGCGAAGGTACGCCGAGATCATGTCGACGTCCTGCGAAACCGTCGTCGCCTCGTCGTGGAGGGTCGGCATCGTCGTGCGCAGGAATCGGATCAAGTCGCTGATGAGGCGCGCGGCTTCGGGCGCATTCTTCTCGGCCAGTTGTTGCGCACTGCCCAGCGTGTTGAACAGGAAGTGCGGCTCGATCTGCAGTTGCAGGAGTTTGAGCTTCGACTCTGCTAACTGCCGTGAGAGGTCGCTCTGGCGTGTTTCCGCCTCGAGGCTGGCCGCCAGTGCGCGGTATTCGCGATTGCGAAGGTTGGCGATCAGCGCGACGATGAACGTGTACATGACGCCGAAGACGAGTGCGCCGGTCACGATGTGCCGCAACAGCGCGCTGTCGTAGAGCCAGTCGAACGGATTGACGCCCTTGATGAGCGCGGCGATGCAGGCGCCCACGAATGCGCCCAGCAGCGCCAGCAGTGGGCCGATCACCGCCACGCGGAATCCGCTGCCGTGGAACCTGCGGTAGCCGAACCACGCGGACAATCCCGCCCAGAGCATCACGACGACAAACGCATTGAACAGGATCGCCGCCTCGAGGAAGCTCATGTTCCACGGCAGGCGCGCCGCAACCCACGCGGCGCCCGTCGCCAACACGAGCGTGCCGACGAGCCAACGCCATCCGCCGCCGCGGTAGAGCCAGCGGTCGAACGACTTCATGTCGCGGCGCTCGATTTCGGAAAGCGACGAAAGCAGGCGGTCGGCGAACGCGTCGTAGCGGATTTTCAGCGAGCTTTGCATGCGATCGTTGAGTCGATCCTCACGCGAATATTAGACGCGTGGCTTGGGACGAAGATCCAGCGGGACGAACCGCGACCGGGACGGGAGGAACGCCCATGGCGCGCGACGAGTGGCTGATTGGCGACGACTGGCGGATCAGAGCCCGCGCGTGATTCGCGCGTAAGCGCTGTGGTTGTGGATCGACTCGAAGTTCTCGGCCTCGACGCTGAAAGCCTCGAAGCGCGGATCGTGAGCCAGCCGAGCCGCCACACCGCGCACCAGATCCTCCACGAAGCGCGGGTTGTCGTACGCGCGTTCGGTGACATATTTCTCATCGGAGCGCTTGAGGATTCCGTACAGTTCGCAGGACGCCTCTTCCTCGGCAATGCGCAGGAGCTCCTGGATGAAGACGGGCTGCGTCGGGCGGACGGTGATGGTGACCGACGAGCGCTGGTTGTGCGCGCCGTAGTCCGAAATCTCCTTCGAAGCCGGGCACAGCGACATCACGGGAACCGCCACCGCAATCGTGGTCGCGAACTGCCCGTCTTTCAGCTCACCGGTGAGCCGCACTTCGTAATCGAGCAGGCTCGCCACGCCTGAGACCGGCGCGGTCTTGCGCACGAAGAATGGGAAGGCGAGCTCGATCCGTCCCGCCGGCGCATCGAGGCGCACGACGAGATCGTCGAGGAGCTCGCGCAGGCTTGCGACCGACAGCGGCGCGGCGCGGGGACCCGCCCGCTCCTCGAGCAGCATCACGAGGCGCGACATGTGCGTGCCCTTGCGGTCCTCGGCCAGCGCGACATAGACGTTGCACGACGCGATCGTGGGTTGCGCGACGCCATCGCGGTCGGAGAACGCAAGCGGAAATTTCAGGCCCTTGATGCCGACATCGTCGATCGCCAGGTGGCGCTCGTCCGTCCCCGATTGCACGTCGGGAATGGGGATCAAGCGGCCGGGCTGCTCGGGTCGGTTCATGACTTCTTCATTGTAGCGGGTCGGCTCGTAGTCCCAGTCGTATCCCCATGGTTCCGCTCATGCCGCGGGCTTCACGCGGGGTTCCGCCTTGTATTGACCGAAATGAGGGCCGAAGTGCGCAGCGATCGACGCCGCGATGCCCTTCGCATCCAGGCCGGCCTGTGACAAGAGCCATGCGGGATCCCCGTGATCGATGAAGCGGTCGGGAAGCCCGATATGAAAAATCGGCACCGTGATCCCCTCGTCCGCGAGAAGTTCGGCGACACCGCTCCCCGCGCCACCGGCCACGACGTTTTCCTCGACCGTCACCAGCGCATCGTGCTCGCGCGCGAGCTTGCGCACGAGTTCGGCGTCGAGCGGCTTCACGAAGCGCATGTTGGCGACGGTCGCATCGAGTTCCTCGGCCGCGGCAAGTGCGGGATGCAGCATCGAACCGAAGGCCAGGATCGCGATGCGGTTGGGCCGCCGCTTGCCTTCGCGGCGGATTTCGCCTTTGCCGATCGGCAGCGCGCGCATTTCCGACTCCTGCGCGACGCCCGGACCCGATCCGCGCGGATAGCGGATCGCGGAAGGCGAATCGAGCGTGCAGCCGGTATAGAGCATCTGGCGGCACTCGTTCTCGTCGGCGGGCGCCATCACGGTCATGTTGGGCAGGCAACGCAGGTACGTGAGGTCGAACGCGCCGAGGTGCGTCGCGCCATCGGCCCCGACCACACCCGCACGGTCGATCGCAAACACGACCGGCAGGTTCTGCAGTGCGATGTCGTGGATCGCCTGGTCGTAGGCGCGCTGCAAAAACGTCGAGTAGATGGCGACGACGGGCTTCATCCCCTCGCACGCCAGGCCGCCGGCGAACGTCACCGCGTGCTGCTCGGCGATGCCGACGTCGAAGTAGCGCTCCGGAAACTCCTGCGAAAAGCGAACGAGGCCCGAGCCCTCGCGCATCGCCGGCGTGACGCCGACAATACGCGGGTCCAGGGCGGCGATGTCGCACAGCCAGTCGCCGAACACCTGCGTATAGCTGGGCTTGCCCGCCGCCTTCGGAACAATGCCGACCGCCGGATCGAACTTGGTTACGCCGTGGTAGAGGATCGGGTCCTCCTCGGCCCTCGGGTAGCCATGACCCTTTTTCGTGATGACGTGCAGGAACTGCGGTCCCTTCAACTCGCGGATGTTGGCGAGCGTGTGCACCAGCGCGTCCACGTCGTGGCCATCGATCGGTCCGATGTAGTTGAAGCCGAATTCCTCGAACAGCGTTCCCGGGAGCACCATGCCCTTGACGTGCTCCTCGGCGCGGCGCGCGATTTCGTGCACCGGCGGAAGCTTGGCCAGGATTTCCTTGCCGCTGCGGCGCACCGAGTTGTAGAAGCGCGACGACAGCACCTTCGCCAGATAGCGGTCGAGCGCGCCCACCGGCTCGCTGATCGACATGTCGTTGTCGTTCAGGATCACGAGAAGATCGGCGCCGCTGATGCCGGCGTTGTTGAGCGCCTCGAACGCCATGCCCGCGCTCATCGCGCCGTCGCCGATCACCGCGACGACCCGCCGCTGCTCGGCTTTGAGACGCGCCGCGAGCGCCATCCCCAATGCCGCGGAAATCGACGTCGACGAATGCGCCGTGCCGAACGTGTCGTATTCGCTTTCGCTGCGGCGCGGGAATCCGGACGGGCCGCCGGCCTGCCGCAGTTTCGCCATTTCGTGGCGCCGTCCGGTCAACACCTTGTGCCCGTAGGTCTGGTGGCCGACGTCCCAGACGATGCGATCGGCCGGTGTATCGAACACGTAGTGCAGTGCGACGGTGAGTTCGACGGTGCCCAGGTTCGATGACAGGTGCCCGCCGGTTTGCGAAACCGACGCCAGCAGAAATGCGCGCAATTCGCGTGCGACGTCGCGCAATTCGCCGCGATCCAGCGCGCGCAAATCTGCGGGACGGTCGATGCGTTCGAGCAATGGATACACGGTGTCGGGCATCAGTGTTTGCGCAGCACGATCCAGTCAGCCAGTTCGACCAGCCGGCGGGCGGCGCCGCGAAAGGGAGCCAGCGCGGCGGCGGCCTGCGCGCGCAGCGCCTCTGCGTGCCGCTTGGCTTCGGGCAGACCCAGCAATGATACGTAGGTCGGCTTCTGCTGGGCCGCGTCCTTGCCGGCGGTCTTGCCCAGCGCGGTGGCGGATCCTTCGACATCGAGAACGTCGTCGACGACCTGGAAGGCCAGGCCCGCGGCCTCCGCATACGTGTCCAGCGCCGCCGATTCCTTGTGCGCCAGCGATCGCCCGCACGACGCGCCAAGACGCACGGCCGCGCGAATGAGCGCGCCGGTCTTCATCCGGTGCATCGTCTGGAGCTCGGGGAGCGACAGCATGGTCCCGGAACTCGCGAGATCGATCGCCTGCCCTCCCGCCATCCCGGACGCGCCCGCTGCGGACGCGAGCATTGCGCACGAGGCGCCCGAACCAGCAAGCAACGCAAACGCCAGCGACTGCAATGCGTCTCCGGCCAGCAACGCCGTGGCTTCGCCGAACGCGACGTGGCACGTGGGCTTGCCGCGCCGCAGTGTGTCGTTGTCCATGCACGGCAGGTCGTCGTGCACGAGCGAATACGCGTGGATCAATTCCACCGCGGCGGCCGACGCGTCCACTTTCGCCGGGTCCGCATCGGCGAACTCTCCGGCCGCATACGCGAGCAGCGGACGAACGCGCTTTCCACCGCCCAGCGCCGCGTAGCGCATGGCCTCGTGAAGTTGGGACCGCGACGCAGCCTCGTGCCGGGCAGGCGACATCGCAGCGGCCGGCAATGCGCGTTCGAGCACGTCCTCGATCCGCCGTTGCCGCTCCTCCGACCAGACCGGGAATGCGAGGTCAGGATGCATCCGGCAAGCCTTCCGGCGCGAATGCCTTCAGCACGCCTTGCTCGAGGACTTCGACCTCATGCTGCGCGTCCTTGAGCGACGCCTGACAATAAGTGAGCAATTCCGCGCCGCGCTTGTACGCAGCGAGCGCGTCCTTGAGCGGAAGCTGGCCGCCTTCCATCGTCGCCACGATCTCCTCGAGCTCGGCGAGCGCGGCTTCGAATGTCGGGGGAGTGTCGGAAACTTTGGCCATGGGGACTTTTGCGCGACGCTTGAGGGACGGGCGCCGACAGCTTAAGCGCAGCGTTGATATCGGGTCAAAAAGCGAGGGCGGATCAAAGCAGGAAAGTTCCGCAAGGTCTTGACCTGATTGCGTAAAGTCAAATATAATACCATTTTTGACGACGCGGCCACAGCGAATTCGTAACCTTCGCGCGGCCGACTTGGCAAAGCGGTCCGGGGCGGCTTTTTTTCAAGCCCGCACTTGTAACTCGTAAGATTCGCGTCCCGGGTTGTTGGGTTGGGTTGGTTGAATTTCGCGAAAGGGTTGGCTGTATGTCGGACCTCGCAACAGCCGGGCGCTTGCGGCAGGCAAGCACGCAATTCCCGGTTTCCTGGTATTGCGACCCCCGGGTGCTCGAAGCGGAACAGCGCTTGCTGCTCGCGCGCGGCCCGTGCTACGTGGGTCATGAATGCATGGTGCCCGAAGTCGGCGATTTCCAGGCGCTCGCCGCGCGAGGAGACGCGCAGATGCTCGTTCGCAACGCGAATGGCATCGAGCTCCTGTCCAACATCTGCCGCCACCGCCAGGCACTCATGTATCGCGGTCGCGGCAACACCCGCAGCCTCGTCTGCCCGGTGCATCGCTGGACCTACGACCTCAAAGGCGAACTGCTCGGCGCGCCCCACTTCGCGGACAAGCCCTGCCTCGATCTCGGCAGGACTCCGCTGCAACATTGGAACGGGCTCCTGTTCGACGGCCCGCGCAACGTCGCGGACGACCTTGCCGCGCTGGGCGTCAAGCATTTCGATTTCTCGGGCTACATGCTCGACCGGGTCGAGTTGCACCCGTGCAATTACAACTGGAAATCGTTCGTCGAGGTGTATCTCGAGGACTATCACATCGGGCCCTTCCACCCGGGCCTCGGCCAATTCGTGACTTGCGACGATCTCAAGTGGGAGTTCGGTGACTGGTATTCGGTGCAGTCGGTCGGGATCAACAGCCGCCTCTCCAAGCCCGGCTCGCGCACCTACGAGCGCTGGCACAAGGCGGTGCTCGATTTCTACCGCGGCGAGATGCCGCAGCACGGCGCCGTGTGGCTCACCTACTATCCGAACGTCATGCTCGAGTGGTACCCGCACGTGCTCGTCATCAGCACGCTCATTCCCCAGGCCGTCGACAAGACGCTGAACGTCGTCGAGTTTTATTACCCGGAGGAAATCGCGCTGTTCGAGCGCGAATTCGTCGAGGCCGAGCAGGCGGCGTACATGGAAACGGCGAAGGAGGACGACGAGATCGCCGAGCGGATGGACGCCGGCCGCATGGCGCTGTACCGTGCGGGAAGGAGCGAGATCGGCCCCTACCAATCGCCGATGGAAGACGGCATGCAGCACTTCCACGAGTTCTATCGGCGCGAAATGGAAGCGCACATCGCGCACTTTTGACGCACGTTGCGAAGGCTTCGCGGGTGACCGACCCCAGGTTCACGACACTCATATCGACCGAGGCGTTGGGCGAGGCGCTCGGCCGTCCCGACGTCGTGATCTGCGACGTGCGGCACGACCTCATGCAGCCGGATCTGTTTGGCGAGACCGAGTACGCCAAGGCGCATGTTCCCGGCGCGCAGTTCGTTCACATCGACCGCGATCTTTCCGCGCCGAAGACCGGCAAGAACGGCCGCCATCCGCTGCCCACGCCCGAAACCGCGGCAGCGCTCTTTTCGCGTTTGGGCATCGACGAGCGCAAGCAGGTGGTCGCCTACGATCAAGGCAACGGGATGTACGCGGCGAGGCTGTGGTGGATGCTGCGCTGGCTCGGCCACGATGCGGCAGCCGTCCTCGACGGCGGATTCGCCAAATGGCTGCGCGAAGGCCGCGCGACCACTGCCGAAGTGCCCGACCCACGTCCGGCTTCGTTCGGGATCCGCCACGTCACGCCGACGGTGAACGCCACCGGCGTGCGCGCGAGCCTCGGTCGCAACACGCTCTTCCTGCTCGATGCCCGTGCGCCCGAGCGGTTTCGCGGAGACGTCGAGCCGATCGATCCGGTCGCCGGCCACATTCCCGGCGCGCACAACCGGCCCTACACGCTGAACGTCGACGCCGACGGCACTTTCAAGGCCCCGGCGTTCCTGCGCGCCGAATTCCTGGCGCTGCTCGACGGCGCATCGCACGAAACGGTCGTCCACAGTTGCGGTTCCGGCGTGACCTCCTGCCACAACATTCTTGCGATGGAAGTTGCGGGATTCCCCGGCACGCGTCTTTATCCCGGGTCGTGGAGCGAGTGGAGCGCCGACCCCGGACGGCCGATCGAACGCGGGCCCTGATGCTCTCGGGCCCGAACATCGGCGTCAGCGAACGGCCAGTTCCCAGGACGCGAGGTTGCGATAAATGGGGCCTTCCGGCCGCAACTCGGAGCCGATGAGGTAAAGCCGGTCGCCGCGCCAGAGGATGGGCGGGCAGCGCGCGCGCGGCAGCGGTTGCAGGCAGCGGCGGGCGAGCGTCACGTGCGGGCGGAAGGGCCGTGTCTCGAGCTCGAATCCCGCCGCGACCAACGCGTCCGCCAATGTCGAATGCAGTGTGAGCAGCGCCGGCGGCAGGACGCTCGGTGCAATCCAGGCGACACCCGAGGCGCGCCACGCGCCAAGCGAATCGAAGGAGAGCACGAATCCGGTTTTGGGAAGGCGATCGCCGACCGCTTCCAATTCCGGCACTGCGCTTCTGGCCACGTCGCCGATGAAGGCCAGCGTCAGGTGGGCGTTTTCCGGCGAGACGGTCCGGCCCCGCGACCGGCGCGCGACGTCTCTTCCCAGCGCGGCCAGCGCCTCCCTCACCGTTTCGTTGGGTGACAGCGCGAAGAATGCGCGAACCGCCCGGCTTTCCGGAGTCGCCGTGACCCGCGTCGGAACCGAAAGGGTATCTCCCATGGCTATCCGACCGCATTCGGCGGCGCCGGTTCGCTCGTCCGCACCAAAGAAAGTCAGGCCTCGAAAGGCAAACGCCGCGCCACCCTGAGCGGATGGCGCGGCGCTGCCGACAGCAGACACCTGGATCAGGCGCTAAGCGATTAGCCGTTGGCCACGTGCAGCTCGGTCTTCGGCTTTTCGAAGAACTGTTCGTCCTCGGTCGAGCCCTTGAGCGCAGTCGTCGACGCCTGGCTGCCCTGCACCGTCTGCGTCACCGCGTCAAAATAGCTAGTGCCCACTTCGCGCTGATGCTTGATGGCCGTGAAGCCCTTGGGCACCGCGGCAAATTCGGCTTCCTGAAGCTCGACGAACGCCGTCATCTGGTTGTGGGCGTAGCCGTGGGCCAGGTTGAACATCGAGTAATTGAGGCTGTGGAACCCGGCCAGCGTGATGAACTGGAACTTGTAGCCCATCGCGCCCAGTTCGCGCTGGAACTTCGATACTGTCGCGTCGTCGAGGTTCTTCTTCCAGTTGAAGGACGGCGAGCAGTTGTACGCAAGCATCTTGCCCGGAAACGTGGCGTGAATCGCGTCGGCGAAAGCCTTGGCGAAGTCCAGGTCGGGCTTGCCGGTCTCGCACCAGATCATGTCCGCGTAGGGCGCATAGGCCAAGCCGCGCGACACCGCCTGGTCGAGTCCGTTGCGCGTCTTGTAGAAGCCTTCGATCGTGCGCTCGCCGGTAAAGAACGGCTTGTCGTTGCCGTCGATGTCCGACGTCACGAGATCGGCGGCTTCCGCATCCGTGCGGGCGAGAATCAGTGTGGGAACGCCCATCGCGTCGGCAGCAAGGCGCGCGGCGATCAGTTTGTCGACGGCCTCGCGCGTGGGCACGAGCACCTTGCCGCCCATGTGGCCGCATTTTTTCACCGAGGCCAGCTGGTCCTCGAAGTGGACGCCTGCCGCACCCGCCTCGATCATGGCCTTCATCAATTCGAACGCGTTCAACACCCCGCCGAAGCCGGCTTCGGCGTCCGCGACGATCGGCGCAAAGAAGTCCGTCTCGCCGGAGCCTTCCATGTGCTGGATCTGGTCCGCGCGGACGAACGTATTGTTGATCCGCTTGACGATGTTCGGCACCGAGTTGACCGGGTACAGCGACTGGTCGGGATACATTTCGCCGGCGATGTTCGCATCCGCCGCGACCTGCCAGCCGGATAGATAGATCGCCTTGAGCCCGGCCTTGACCTGCTGCATCGCCTGGTTGCCGGTCATCGCGCCCAGCGCATTGACGAACGGCTCCTCGTTGACGAGCTTCCAGAGTTTCTCGGCGCCGCGGCGCGCGAGCGTGTGCTCGATGTGCAGCGAACCGCGCAGGCGCACAACGTCTTCCGCCGAATAGCCGCGCTCGATGCCTTTCCACCGGGGGTTCTCCGCCCAATCCTTCTTGAGTCTTGCCGCTTCGAGGTCGTAGTTCATCTGCTGCTCCCATGGCGTGACAAACTCACGTTAGCAAGGTGACCGCCGGATTACAAGCTCAAATTGGCGCAGTGCAATGTAGGATTTATCGAAAATAATCATAGGCTTAAAATGACATTCCGCCTGACGGAATTATTTTTGGCAAGAATCGCCAAAATGGTGCTGCGGTGCATCGTCCCTCTTCAAGATGAGCCTGGGCTTCGCCACGGAATTCGATCGTAAGCGCTTGAAATAGATGACTTTACAAAACACGTCGCCGCGAGCGCTCGACAGGGCGTCGATTTTGTTTATGGAAATCGCTTCCATATTCGAGGGCCAATTGGCGCGCGAATCATGTTGTATCGGCGCGACACCCGCGTCGGTAATCTATACCGATGGCGGAGAATCGAAACGATCGCATTCATGCGCGGTGGCTCGTCGCACCGCTCGCTCTCATGCTTCTTGCCGCCGGATTCGCGCCTGCGCAGGACAGCATTCGTGACACAGGACGCAACCTCGCCGCGTCGTGCGCGAGTTGTCACGGGACCAACGGCGCAAGTGCGGCTGGGATGCCGGCGCTGGGCGGCCGGAGCAAGGTCGAGTTGCAGACGCAGATGCGCGAATACAAGAGCGGCGGCCGCGACGGGACGGTGATGCCGCAACTGGCCAAGGGCTTCACCGACGAGCAGATCGATGACGTCACGAGTTGGTTCGCGTCGCAGCGGGCCGCGCAATGAACCGGCAGACGCCGAATGCGCACCGGCGCACATTGCTGCGAGCACTGGGCGCGGGAGTCGCCGCGTCGTCATTGAGCGGCTGCGCGGGATTCGGCGGCAACAGGACCGCCGCAAAGGTCGTCGTGGTCGGCGGCGGCTACGGCGGCGCGACGGCGGCGAAATACCTCAAGCTATGGAGCGAAGGCGCGGTCGACGTGACGCTGGTCGAGGCCAACGCGTCGTTCGTTTCGTGCCCGCTGTCGAATCTCGTGCTGGGCGGAAGCAGGCAGATCGCGGACATCACGGTGAGCTACGATGGGCTCGCGCGGCGCGGCGTCAATAACGTGCACGACACAGCGACCTCGGTCGATGCGCAAAAACGCGTCGTCAGATTGGCGCGCGGCGGCGAGCTTCGTTACGACCGGCTAATCCTCTCGCCCGGCATCGACTTCCTCTACGACCAGGTGCGCGGCCTCGACAACGCGGACGCGCAATCGCGGGTCCTGCACGCATGGAAAGCCGGACCGCAGACCGTAGCGCTGCGCCGGCAGATCGAGGCGATGCCTGACGGCGGCGTGTTTGCCATATCGATTCCGCGCGCGCCGCTGCGCTGTCCGCCCGGGCCTTACGAGCGCGCCTGCCAGGTCGCGTGGTATTTCAAGCAGGCCAACCCTCGCGCCAAGGTGCTGGTGCTGGACGGCAATGAGGATGTCCAGACAAAGAAGGCGCTGTTCATGCGCGCATGGAGCAACGACTACAAGGGCATCGTCGACTACCGGCCCAATTGCGTTCTTACCGATGTCGATGTGCGAACACTCACGGCGAAGTTCGAGACGGCCGACGACGTCAGGGCCGATGTGCTGAACGTGATCCCTCCGCATCGCGCCGGCAACATCGCCGCGCAGGCCGGCGTGATCACCGCCAACGACAGCTGGTGTGAAGTGGACTTCCTCACCTTCGAGTCGATCAGGGTTGCCAACATCCACGTCCTGGGGGACTCGATCCAGATTGCGCCGCAGATGCCCAAGTCCGGCCACATGGCAAACCAGCATGCAAAGGTCGCCGCCGCTGCGATCCTGGCCGCGCTCGCCGGCCAGCCGGTCGATCCGTCGCCGGTGCTCAACAATGCGTGCTACAGCTTCATCACCGACCGCGACGCCGCCCACATCGCGTCAGTGCATCAGTACGACCGCGCGCAGAAAACCTTCCTGCCCGTGCTGGGCGCCGGCGGATTGTCTGCGGCGGCGAACGCGCAGGAGGGCGACTACGCGTTCGCGTGGGCGCGCAACATATGGAATGATGCATTGACATGAAAGGAAGAATCGGCGCCCGCTTCATTGGCGACGTGAAACTAAAACGGCGCCGTGGCGCCGTTTTCGCACTTCGGTATTGCGTGCCGTTAACCCTGTGTGCGCTCCTCTTCGCATGCACAACGACGCCGACGTTCCCGCCCGCCGCCCCGAGCACCGGCAAGCGCCCGCTGCCCGCCGAGCAGGAGTTCCGTGCTTCCGATCTCGCGAAAGCAGACATCGACATCGCTGCCGAGTCGCATGCACGCGAGTGCCTGGCCTCGGCGCGGCTTTTGATGGAGAAGCTCTATCGCCGCAATCCACGCGAGTGGCGCAAAGGCAATTTCGCGAGCATGGACGCGGCATTGGCGCGGGCATTCGACACGAAGGCCGAATTCCGCTTTGCCGAACTCGGCAACGTGCGCGGCACCGACGCCATCCTGCTCGCACTCAAGCCCGAGTATTCCGGCGATCGGGTATTCGCGTTCGGGGTCGGGCTCGCGAGCATGGTCTTCCTTTCGTACAACGGAAAGACCGAGTTCTACCTCACCGACAGCCTCGACGCGCAGAAGCTCTACAACTCCGCGAGGAACATCGAGATCGCGGCCTGGAAGCTCGCGAACGCGCGTAACGCACGGGGCGAGCCGCTGCTGCTGTCGAACGACATGGCGGGCGATGTGCAAAATCTCTCCTTCGAGCGCGAGTTTGGCAAGATGATCGCCTATCAGGACGTGATGGCGCAGATCGCCGCGCAGCGAACGAACCGGATAATTCGGCGCGTGGTGCAGACGCTGGCGACGGCGGTTTTTCTCCCGATTTAGGGCTAAACCTACGCAACACCGAAAGGCGAAAACGGCGATCCGAAGATCGCCGTTTTAGTTTTACGTCGCCAGTGAAGCAGGCGCCGACTTGGCCTGAAACGTTTTGCTACGCGACTGGTGCCTCTTCCGGCGTCTCCTCGAATACGAGCTTGATCTTCTCGTCACTGCCCATGTCGATCGTCACCTTGCCGCCGCCCGTAAGGCGGCCGAACAGCAGTTCGTCCGCCAGCGCCTTGCGGATCGTGTCCTGGATGAGTCGCGCCATCGGCCGCGCACCCATATGCGGATCGAAGCCCTTCCTGGCCAGGTATTCCTTGAGATCGGTCGTGAACGACGCGTCGACCTTCTTTTCGTGCAGCTGGGCTTCGAGCTCGAGCAGGAATTTGTCGACGACACGCAGGATGATGTCGTGGTCGAGCGATCCGAACGAGATCGTGGCGTCCAGCCGGTTGCGAAATTCCGGCGTGAACATGCGCTTGATCTCAGCCGACTCATCTCCCGCCTGCTTGGTCTGCGTGAAGCCGATCGAGCCCTTGGCGAGTTCGCTGGCGCCCGCATTGGTGGTCATGATGACGATCACGTTGCGGAAATCGGCCTTGCGCCCGTTGTTGTCGGTCAGCGTGCCGTGGTCCATCACCTGCAGCAGGATGTTGAAGACATCTGGGTGCGCCTTCTCGATTTCGTCCAACAGCACGACGCTGTACGGATGCTTGGTGACGGCCTCGGTCAGCTGGCCACCTTGATCGAATCCGATGTAGCCCGGCGGCGCGCCGATCAGCCGCGACACGGCGTGGCGTTCCATGTATTCCGACATGTCGTAGCGCAGCAATTCGACGCCCAGGCAATAGGCGAGCTGCCGCGCGACTTCGGTCTTGCCCACACCGGTCGGGCCGCTGAACAGGAAATTGCCGATCGGCTTGCGCGGATTGCCCAGGCCCGACCGCGCCATGCGGATCGCCGACACCAGCGCGTCGATGGCCTTGTTCTGCCCGAACACGACGTTCTTGAGGTCCCGATCGAGCGTCTTCAGCGCATTGCGGTCGTCGGACGAGACGCTCTTGGCCGGGATGCGCGCGATCTTGGCGACGATCTCTTCGATCTCCGCCTTGCCGATCACCTTCTTTTGCTTCGACTTGGGCAGGATCTTCTGCGCCGCACCCGCCTCGTCGATCACGTCGATCGCCTTGTCGGGCAGGTGCCGGTCGTTGATGAAGCGCGCGGCAAGCTCCGCAGCGCTGGTCAATGCCGCGGGCGCGTATTTGACGCCGTGATGCTGCTCGAAGCGCGTCTTCAGGCCTTTCAGGATCTCGATGGTTTCGCCGATCGAGGGCTCGGGCACGTCCACCTTCTGGAAGCGCCGCGACAGCGCGTGGTCCTTCTCGAAGATCTGCCGGTATTCGTTGTACGTAGTGGCGCCGATGCACTTCAGCGCGCCGGTCGACAGCGCGGGCTTCAACAAATTCGACGCGTCGAGCGTGCCGCCCGACGCCGCGCCCGCACCAATGATCGTGTGGATCTCGTCGATGAAGAGAATCGACTTCGGGTTGTCGGCGAGCTGCTTTAACACGGCCTTCAGCCGCTGCTCGAAATCGCCGCGGTATTTCGTTCCGGCAAGCAGTGCGCCCATGTCGAGCGAGTACACCTGATACTCGCGCAACAGCTCGGGAACTTCGGAGTCGTTGATGCGCCGCGCCAGTCCCTCGGCGATCGCCGTCTTGCCAACACCGGCCTCGCCAACCAGCAGCGGATTGTTCTTGCGGCGGCGGCACAGCACCTGGATGACGCGTTCCAGCTCGTGCTCGCGGCCGATCAGCGGGTCGATCTTGCCGGCCTTGGCCAGCGCGATCAGGTTGATCGTGTACGCGTCGAGCGCGCCCTGCGATTCGCCGCCGTTGTCGTCGTCGTTCTTCGCTTCCTGCTTTTCCTGCTTCTGCTGCGGCGTCTTGGTGATGCCGTGCGCGATGTAGTTGACGACGTCGAGGCGCGTCACGCCGCGCTGGTTCAGGAAATAGACGGCGTGCGATTCCTTCTCGCCGAAAATCGCCACCAGCACGTTGGCGCCGGTGACTTCCTTCTTGCCCGAGGACTGGACGTGCAGGATCGCGCGCTGGATCACGCGCTGGAAGCCCTGCGTGGGCTGCGTATCGGCGTCCGAATGCGGCGCGAGCCTCGGCGTGTGTTCCTGGATGAAGTCGGACAGGACGCCGCGCAACTCGTCCAGGTCCACGCCGCAGGCCTTGAGGACTTCGGCTGCCGACGGGTTGTCCAGCATCGCGAGCAGCAGGTGCTCGACCGTGATGAACTCGTGCTGCTTCTGCCTGGCCTCGACAAAGGCCATGTGGAGGGAGACTTCCAGTTCCTGCGCAATCATCGACCTTCCTTCACCTCTTTCGCGCCCACCCGGGAAGGTTCCCGGCTTTCACGCGACCTCGTTTGCCACTCATTCTCCACCATAACGCTTAAGTCTCCTCCATCGTGCACTGAAGCGGATGCTGGTGCTTGCGCGCGATGTTGATGACTTGTTCGACCTTCGCCGTGGCGACCTCGCGCGTATAAGTGCCGCAAACGCCCATCCCCTCCCGGTGAACCTGCAGCATAACCTGCGTCGCCTTCTCCCGGCTCATCGCAAACACAGTTTGCAGGACGACGACGACGAAGTCCATCGGCGTGTAGTCGTCATTCAGCAACAGCACCTTGTACAGCGGCGGCGGCTTGACCTTGACGTTTTGCGCCTCGAGTACGGTGCCATGGTGTTCCTGGTTCGCCATGTTTTGCAACGATACTCCGGATGAATGTGGGGTCAATGTTTGATGAATGCAACAGTTTTATCATGTCGGGCGCCAACCGACGGACGGCGACTTGATTTGCGCAAATCGGACGGGGACAATTTTGTTTTGATGGCGCGCGTTGCAGGCCGCCGCCCGCTAGTCTGCCGCGGGGGCCCGCCGGCAATACCTTGGCATACGGCTTGCTCCTTTGCATGCGCGCCCCAACTTCCGGGGCCCAAGGAGCGGGAAAATGTTCACCTTGATGATCGGCCTTGCGGCAGCGGCAATCGTCGCCACCTTGGGCGTGGCGATGCTGCGCCGGGAGCCGGCGATGAAGCGAGCCCTCTGTTCCCGACCACGCGGCAGCCGGCCACGCCGCTGACGCAACACCGCCCCTTCGCGTCACATACCCGCGACGGGCGCGCTACATTCGCTCGATCATGGCCTGGCCGAAGCCGGAACAGGACACCTGCGTCGCGCCAGGCATCAGCCGCGCAAAGTCGTAGGTCACAACGCGGTCCTGAATCGCCTTCTCGAGGCTGACCTCGATCAGCGCGGCCGCCTCTTTCCAGCCCATGTGCACCAGCATCATCTGCGCCGACAGGATTTCCGAACCCGGATTGACGTAGTCCTTGCCGGCATATTTGGGCGCTGTCCCGTGCGTGGCCTCGAACATCGCCACCGTGTCGGACATGTTCGCGCCCGGTGCGATGCCGATGCCGCCGACCTGCGCGGCCAGCGCGTCGGACACGTAATCACCGTTCAGGTTGAGCGTGGCAATCACGTCGTATTCCGCCGGCCGCAGCAGGATCTGCTGCAGGAACGCATCGGCGATCATGTCCTTGACGATGATTTCGCGCCCCGTCTTGGGATTCTTGAATGAGCACCACGGCCCTCCGTCGATCGGCTTGGCGCCGAATTCCTTCTGCGCGAGGTCGTAGGCCCAGTCGCGGAAGCCGCCTTCGGTGAACTTCATGATGTTGCCCTTGTGCACGATCGCGACCGACTTGCGGTCGTTGTCGATCGCGTACTGAACGGCCTTGCGCATCAGCCGCTCGGTGCCTTCGCGCGACACGGGCTTGATGCCGATCCCCGACGTTGCCGGAAAGCGGATCTTCTGCACGCCCATTTCATTGATCAGGAAGTCGATCAGCTTTTTCGCGGGCGCCGATTCGGCCGCCCATTCGATGCCGGCGTAAATGTCCTCGGAATTCTCGCGGAAGATCACCATATCGGTCTTCTCGGGTTCCTTGACGGGCGACGGCACGCCCTTGAAGTAGCGGACCGGGCGCAGGCACACGTAGAGGTCAAGCTGCTGGCGCAACGCCACGTTGAGCGAGCGAATGCCTCCGCCCACCGGCGTAGTGAGGGGGCCCTTGATCGAAACGACGTAATCCTTGAGGATCGCCAGCGTTTCCTCGGGCAGCCAGACGTCCGGGCCGTACACCTTGGTCGACTTTTCGCCGGCATAAATTTCCATCCAGTGAATCTTGCGCTTGCCGCCGTAGGCCTTGGCCACCGCGGCGTCGACGACCTTGATCATGACCGGCGTGATATCGAATCCCGTGCCGTCGCCCTCGATGTAGGGGATGATCGGGTTGGTGGGGACGGTGAGGCTCCCGTCTTTATTGACGGTGATTTTTTCACCGCCGGCCGGGACTTTGACGTGCTGGAACGCGGGCATGGGGGCTCCTGGAGGAAGACGCCGATTCGTGCGCGATGCCGGTGCTTAAAGGCGAGCGTCGCAAACCTTTAATTATCCGTGAATTCAGCGAATACTGCCACGCGCCGTGGCGCCCGAACTTGGCCTCGATCAAACTTCGGAGCGGGCGCCGGACGTGCGACGGCGCCATGCTATGATCGCGCGCCGCTTTAGCCTTATGCGGCTCCGCGACGGTCAAGCTTGAAGCCGCCTGATCCATAAAAGGCGCCGCCGAATCTTTTAGAGCGTCGATGACCCGATGATCCGCCGCCTGCTCGCCCGCTTGATCCCAGGCCGGACCGCGCGCGACCCGAAGATCTACCGCGGAGACCAGCACGCGGTTCGCCGCGAACAGGTCCCGCGCGGCGCGCGCATCGTCATCGAGAAATTGCACGAGGCCGGCTTCAAAGGGTTCGTCGTCGGCGGCGCCGTGCGCGATCTGCTGCTCGGCCTCACTCCCAAGGATTTCGACATCGCGACCAACGCGACACCGGAGCAGGTGAAGCCGCTTTTCCGCCGCGCGTTCATCATCGGCCGCCGTTTCCGGCTCGTCCACGTTCACGTCGGCGCCGAAGTGCTGGAGGTCTCGACGTTCCGTGCGGCGCAAACCGGCGACGACGCCACCGATGAGCACGGTCGCCTCCTTTCGGACAACGTCTACGGCTCGCAGTCGCAGGATGCCGCGCGCCGCGATTTCACGATCAACGCGCTGTATTTCGATCCGTCCAGCGAGGAGATCTGGGATTACGTCGGCGGCGTGGCCGACGTGCGCGCACGACGGCTGCGGTTGATCGGCCCGCCGGTCACGCGTTTTCGCGAAGACCCGGTGCGGATGCTGCGCGCCGTGCGGATCGCTGCGAAAGTGGGCGTGGCGATCGACGCCAAGACCGCAGCACCGATCCCCCGGCTGGCCGGCCTCATGCAGAACGTGCCGCCCGCCCGGCTGTTCGACGAAATGCAAAAACTGCTGTTGTCGGGTCACGCCGTGGAAACGCTCAAGAGCCTGCGCACGCACGGCCTCTCGCACGGCCTGCTGCCGCTCCTCGACGTGATTCTCGAACAGCCGCTCGGCCCGAAATTCATCGACGCGGCGCTCGCCGGGACCGACCGCCGCGTTCGCGACGGCCAGCCCGTGTCGCCGGCGTTCCTGTTCGCAACGCTCTTGTGGCACGAAGTGCTGCAGACCTGGAACGCAGCGAAGGCGCGCGGCGAGAAGCCGCTCCCCGCATTGTTCGCTGCGATGGACAGCGTCCTGGAACAGCAGGCGCAGCGGATTTCGATCCCGCGCCGCTTCGAGGCCGCGATCAAGGAAATCTGGTCGCTGCAGCCGCGCTTCGAGCAGCGCGCCGGATCGCGTCCTTATCGATTGCTCGAGCATCCACGCTTTCGCGCAGCCTACGACTTCCTCGACCTTCGCGGAATCTCGGGCGAGGTGCCGCGCGCGCTCGTCGACTGGTGGACGCAATTCCAGGACGCCGACGGGCCCGCGCGCGAAGCGATGCTGAAGCCCGACGAAGCGCCGAAAAAACACCGGCGTTCGCGCGGCCGCGGTCGCAAACACCGCAACGCGGCCCTGGAGAGCGGCGGCACGCCCGGCGCCGGACCCGCCGACGGCGAATAGACCTCAAGTGGCCTAGGAGCTTGCGCGCGATGTCGACGGTGGCGTACGTCGGGCTGGGCAGCAACCTCGCGCACCCGCGCCGGCAGATTGCGCGCGCGCTGGCGGGCCTCGCCCGACTGCCAAGGACCCGCATCGTCGGAGTCTCGCCCAATTACGCGACGGCGCCCATCGCAAGTCCGTATCCTCAACCCGATTTCGTGAACGCCGTCGTCGCGTTGCGGACGTTCCTTTCGCCGCGCGCGCTGCTGCGGCGCCTGCTGGCGATCGAGCGCCGGCAAGGAAGGAC